>Ga0123328_1001972_pt1 | contig 19204 bp, 14 predicted proteins | sample BioC12SIPDNA_2_FD_89702 | JGI IMG/M metagenome (GOLD analysis project Ga0123328, IMG submission 89702) | Anaerobic biogas reactor microbial communites from Washington, USA - Biogas_R1_A C12 SIP DNA | ecosystem: Engineered > Bioreactor > Anaerobic > Unclassified | place: Washington, USA...
CCGTCGATCACGGCGGCCAAGATCAAGACCGCGCTGACCAGGCCCCACACGGACCAGGCGAGCAACGCGTGTTCTGGAAGCTGACCGGAAACCATTTCCAACATTGCTGTCTTCTCCGTGCAACACGAGGCCAGGTTCAACACCTGCTACGAGAGTCTAGGTCAAAAAAACCCCCTTGGCGCAAGGGTCTCAAGACGCCAAGGGGGCAAGTCTTCGGCAAGGCCCAACGTTCAATTCTCAATCGCCAAATGGGCAACACTGGGCCGCTGATCGGGAGCACCGAACTGGCGGAAATTGCGTCATGAACCTTGGATTTTGAACCTTGCCACGTCTTCCGGTCCACGCGGCCGCCGCTCACAAGAGCAGACCGGCCGCCGAGACGACCGCACCCAGACCCAACCTGCTAGCCGCCCTCGGCTTCGCCAGTGCCGCCGATCTTGTCGGCAATCGTCTGGAACTGCTCCGACGTGGCGGTGCCCAGTGCCTGGATCGCCGTCAGGCAGACAATGATGATCAGGGCCAGCATCACCGCGTACTCAACCGCGGTTGGGCCGTCTTCCGAAACGAGGAAACGGTGCACTTTCTTGGCGAGCAACTTCATGGGTTCCTCCGATGTTCAGTTGGCCCGGGGGCGCTCTCGATTGGCGGCCCCTCCGGGACAAACCGGAAAAAAGGGACGGGGCTCCCGCGATGTCACGCTTCCCCCTCAGGGGCAGCGCTGCCTGCGATGCATCACCGAAAACCCCACACAACAGGAAACGGAATCGCCTCTTCCTCGCTCGGAGCCGATCTGCGTCGTGACGTTGGTTTCGTGAGGTCGGGCGGGTAGAAGGCACGCCTTCCGACCGCTCATCCTCCCGCCGGCCTTTGCGGCGGGCGGCGTCATCCCTTCGGCAACCAGGCTACCGGATGGTGCTCACCCGGCCCTTGGCTTTGCGTCCCGGCCTTGCGGTCGGTTTGCCTTTTCGAGGACGGGAGGCGGCAGGCCTCGGGTTGACAGGAGAGTCGCGCCAGAAGCACGGGACGAAAATCCGCGTGACTCCGGCAGACAAGGACTCTCGCGTTGGCAAGCAGCCGCAGGGCCGCCGCCGGAGGCCGAATTCCCAAGGAATCGCAGCCTCTATAGGGAAAACTATGTCAACCTCGGGCAAAGTCAAATCGCCATGTCCGGATCCTTCCGGTTCGACCTTCAGGGCAACCTCGGCGGCGGGACGATTGGGCCGGACCCCCCTCTTGTTCGCGGCCAACGCGTCTCGGCGCTTTTGCCGCCGCGGTCGAAAAGGGCCATAATGCCCTCCAGCGGAGAAGTCGCCTGCGATGCCCTGGGCCCAACGCAAAGGGGGGATGCCATGCTTGTTTACATCGTTCGCCACGCGGCGGCGGTGCCCTGCGGGGAGGCGGATTGGCCCGACTTCGATCGCCCGTTGACCCAAACGGGCAAGACCCGGTTCTCCCAATTCATCAAGGCCTTGGCGACGGCTGATTTCGCGCCCGGCATCGTCGCCACGAGCCCCCTGGTGCGTTGCCGGCAGACGGCCGAAATCCTCAGCCGGCTGGTCGCTCGGCGGCCGCCGGTTGTCGCGCGGGAGGAACTGGGGCCGGCGAGCGATCTGTCGGGCTTGACGCGTTGGGTCGCCCGGGCGGCCGCGGATTGCGATCAGCTGGCCTGGGTCGGCCATGCGCCGGATGTCGGCCACCTGGCCGCGGCCCTGATCGGCGAAGGTTCGTCGCAAATCCACTTCTCCAAAGGGGCCGTCGCGGCGATCCTGTTCGACGGCCTCCCGGCGCGGGGCGAGGGCAGACTCCGCTGGCTGGCGATGCCGAGACTCCTCGGCTGTTGATCAGGGGGAACGGCATCCGCCGCGCACCTGTTCCCACCCTCTCCCCGTTCCCAGGTCGGCGATTGGAAGCGGGAGACGGAGACCGGCAAGAAAGGCAAACGGGTCTGCTCGAAGGCATCCTCGAGGCAGACCCGTTTTCGCGTCTTCAGCAAAGTGCCACTTGGTTGGTGTTAGCCTTCAAGGCTACGGGGCGCACGGAGCAGCGAAGCCGAGGGATCGGCCTTCGGGGCGACGGGCAGCGGGGCAGCTTCCTTCACGGGAGCAGCCGCCTCCGCACCGCCATCGCAACCGCAGTCGCTCACGCCGCAGCCGCCCACGCCACAGCCGCCCACGCCACAACCACTGACCGCCTGGCTGCAGACCGGCTTGCAGGCTTTCCTGCACCCGAACAGGCCGTCAATGATGTCGAGGATCGGTGTGCAGCGCCGAGCGCAGCACTGGCCGCAGGCCGGCTGGCAGGCCGGCTGGCAGGCCGGCTGGCAGGCCGGTTCGCAGACTGGGTCGCAAGCGGCAGCACAGCAGTTCTTCTTGCCCTTGAAGAGCGGGAAGAGCGGCTCGCGGCACTTGACCTGGCAGGCGGGCTCGCAAGCGGGCTGGCAGGCGGGCTCGCAAGCCGGCTGGCAGGCAGGCTCACAGGCAACCTGGCAAGCGGGGTCGCAGGCCGAGCCGCATCCGCCCTGGCAGCCGGCAAGGTTGCACAGGCGGCACTTCAGAAGCGGGAACAAGGGCTGGCGGCATTGGACTTCGCAAGCCGGTTCGCAGACCGGCTCCGGAGCACAGCACTTCGGCTCCGCGCAGGCCGGCTGGCAAGCGGAGTCGCAGCCATTGCCACAGCGGTTGCAGGCAAACAGCCCCTTCAGCCCGGCGAACAGGTCGCACGGTCGGCAACAGGGCTCACAACAACTTGGCCCGCATGCCGGCTCGCAGGCAGGCGCACAGGCCTTTTCACAGGCAGGGGCACACGCCGAGCATCCGCCGTCAAGCAGAGCGGCGAACCCCTGACTGCAAATCGCAACGCTCGTGATGAGCGCTAACAGAACGATCTTGCCTCTCATTGTGCAAACTCTCCTTTACAGGCGAACTGGGGGTAGCTCGTTGGGGTACCGACATCTCTTGCCACACGCGTCGCAGTCGGCCGTGTGCGACGCGATTTATCTTCCGTGGGTGGGTTCTCCCATGGGATAGAACCGACTCCTAGTGTGCAGGACGTCGGTGGGTGGCCTGGGTCGCTAACCTCAGTTCGCATCGTGCATCGCGCCAGAGCCGTCGAATCCTCCTCGATTCGATCAAACCTTCGGCATTGCCTGACGCAACCCCGCGGCGTGCTTGGGCGAGCGCGCCGTCTCTTTCCTTGCAGGGTCAGATTCGATATCGGCACCCTGACAAACACCCCTTGAGAACACGCAAGGTGTTTTTGACAAAAGGCTTACTGTTCGTTTGGGGGTGAGATTGTGGCGTGCGGTAACGGCGAAAACTGGCGGGAGTCTACGGGCGCCGACGACACGCGCCGGCAAGAACGAGGCGGCGCCGCAATCGACCGCCCAGGTGGTGCGATGGTCACAGCCGGAACAACCGCGCCGCCTGCCGGGATCGCAAAGAACACGGGCGTTTTCCAGATCGAAACGGCTCCGCTGAACGCTCCGCAGCGTTGCGAACCTGCGAGTCTGGGAAGGCTGGAGATATTGTCCCCACTGGGCAAACCAGCGAAACTCAGGGATTCTTGACCTTCTTTCCGCATGCGGCTATAATCACGCTGCTGCGTCGGAATGACCCTCGCCGATCGTGGCCGCCGGTTCGGCCGACACAGCGCGACAAAGGGAATTGTCGACTCGTGACCGTGGATGTGGAATGGAATTCGCGCATCTTGACGCACGGGAGTCAACGGTGTCTTATGCTTCGCCATTGGACTGCAAAGAACAGGTGCGGCAAGCCGTAGACATTGTTGATCTCGTCGGAAAATACATTCAGCTTCGGCGGCAAGGCCGCAACTACGTGGGATTGTGCCCCTGGCACGACGACTCCAGGCCCAGCCTCCAGGTCAATCCGCAGCGGCAGTCGTTCAAGTGCTGGGTCTGTGATATCGGGGGCGACGTCTTCAGCTTCGTGATGCGGATCGAGGGTGTCGAGTTCCGCGAAGCCCTGGAAATGCTCGCCGATCAAGCTGGAATCGCGCTGGAGCCGGTTCATCGGCCCAAGCCGTCTCTGTCCAGCGGGCCCGGCCAGCCGGCCCGGCCGACGGATTCTGCAAGTCGCGAGGGCAAACGGGCTCTCTACCGCGCGATGGCCTGGGTCGAGAAGCAGTACCACGAGTGTCTGCTCGACAGCCCCGATGCCGAGCCGGCCCGCCGCTACCTCGCCGAGCGGGGGATCAGCCCCGAAAGCGTGCGGAAATTCCATCTCGGCTTCTCGCCCGTTCGGCGCGATTGGCTGCTCGGACTGGCCGGCGGCTCCAAGGCGCGTGCGCAGACGCTCGAGGCAATCGGCGTCTTGGCTCAATCCGCGGGCGGGCCGGGCTATTACGATCGATTTCGCGGCCGCGTGCTGTTCTCGATCCGCGACACGCAAGATCGACCGGTTGGCATCGGTGGCCGCATCCTGCCCGAATCGGGCCTGGCCAGCCCCGCCAAATACATCAACTCGCCGGAGACCCCCCTGTTCTCCAAGGGGAAGCTGCTCTATGGACTCGACGTCGCTCGCGAGGCGATTCGCAAGAGCCGCACCGCCCTGGTCATGGAGGGCTACACCGACTGCATCGTCGCCCACCAGTCGGGTTTCGACAACGCGGTGGCCGTGCTGGGAACGGCATTGGGGCCGAGCCACGTGCAGATTCTGAAACGTTTTGCCGACCGCATCGTGCTGGTCCTCGACGGCGACAGGGCGGGGCAGAAGCGGGCGGAAGAAGTCCTCGAGCTGTTCATCGCCGAGAACGTCGATTTGGCGATTCTCACACTGCCCGACGACGCCGATCCCTGCGAATTCCTGCTCGAACGCGGCGCCGGCGCGTTTGCCGACCTGCTTGCGACCCGAGCCGTCGACGCGCTGCAACACGCGTTTCGTTCGGCCACGCGAGACATCGATCTGGACCGCGACGTCCACGCGGCCAGCGAGGCCCTCGAACGGATGGTGGGGATTCTCGCCAAGGCGCCCGTGCTCCGCTCCGACTCGGCCACGGAAAACGTGTTGCGTCGCGAGAAGATACTCGAACGGCTGGCGCGGGACTTCCGCGTTCCGGAGGAGGAGGTTCGCCGCCGCCTGACGTCGCTTCGCCGGGCGTCGCGCCGCCGGCCCGGTGGAGAACCGCAACAGCCAGGCGCGGCGGAGCGGTCGCAGAGCGCGGCGATCGCCCCCTGGGAACGCGAGCTGCTGGAGATTCTCCTCCGCCAACCGGAGCTGATCGCCCGCGTCCGCCTGCACGTGGCAGAGGAGATGCTGGCGTCTCCGCCAGCCCGCGCGGTGTTTGCCCGCTGCTGCGCGATGGCCGACGCCGGGATCCTGCCCAGTTTCAACCGGTTGATGCTCGAATTTGACGACGCGCGGCTGAAAAGCCTGCTGGTCGACCTGGACGAGGAGGCCGCGGCAAAGCAGATCAACAGCCCGGAAGACCTCCTGGAAGAATGGATCAGCCGGTCCATCCGGCGGGAACAAGACAAACTGTCGCCAACCATCACCGAAACCCTTCGCGAAGGAGGATTGGACGAGACCGCGCAAACGGAAATGCTGCAAAGACTTCTGGAGCAGCACCGCGCCCGTCACGGGATTTCCGAACCCACGGATGGGTGAGGGCCGTGATTGGGCGGATCGAGACAGCCCGCCGCTCCCGTACGGCTGAGGGCTGCCGGCGATCGCCTTCTGATGGATCCAGCGCGCCCGATGGGGCGTGGAAGGAGAGACAGGGTGGACCATTTCGACAAGGACATGCATGATTTGGTCGCCAAGGGGAAGTCGCAGGGTTACTTGACGTATGACGAGGTAACCCGGGTCTTGCCGGACGACGAAGTCGACCCCGACAAGCTAGACAGTCTTTTGATTCTCTTGGACGAGCGTGGGATTGAGCTGGTGGTGTCGCCTCCCGAAGGCGAGTTCTTCGACCCGTCATCCACCAATCCAGCCGCCGGAATCGAGCCGCGGACAGAGGATTTGGCTGAAGGCCAGGTGCCGGTCGATCCGGACATCAAACGGATCGATCCGGCGGATTTCCCCAAGTGGAGCAACGATCCGATCCGGCTCTATCTGAGCCAGATGGCCGAGATCCCCCTCCTGGCACGGGAGGAGGAGATCTCGCTGGCCAAGAAGATCGAGATGACCCGCAAACGGTTCCGCCGAACGGTGATCGGCTGCCATCTCGGCATGCAGACGACGTACAGCACGTTGTCCAAGGTGCACAAGGGAATCCTGCCTTTCGACCGAACGATCAAGGTCTCGTTGACCGAGCGGCTAACCAAGGAGCAGATTCAGGCCCGGATGCCGCACAATCTGCGGACCTTGGGGCACCTGCTGGAAGAGAACCGCCGCGATTTCAGCTTGCTGATCCGCCGCGGCACGGACGCGGAAGCCCGCCTGGCGGCTCGTCAGCGGTATATCCGCCGGCGGGGCAAGATTCTCGTGCTGCTGGAAGAGTTGAGCATGCGGACCCGCCGCGTGCAAGCGATGATGCGGCAGTTCGAGGACGTCTGCCGGCGAATGGAGGAGATTCGCGACCGGCTCGGCCTGCTGGTCGACACCCCGGCCACGCGCGAGCAGCGCGCGAATCTGCGCCGCGAATTCCGCGACTTGATGATCCTCACGGGAGAGAGCCCCAGAAGCCTCCGCCGCCGCTGCGAGCAGATGCGGCGGCAATTCGAGGACTACGAGGCGACCAAGCGGCAGCTCTCCAGCGGAAACCTCCGGCTTGTCGTCTCGATCGCCAAGAAATACCGCAATCGGGGGTTGAGCTTCCTGGACCTGATCCAAGAGGGCAATACGGGGCTGATGCGGGCGGTCGACAAGTACGAATACCGCCGCGGCTACAAATTCTCGACGTACGCCACGTGGTGGATCCGCCAGGCGATCACCCGCGCAATCGCCGACCAGGCGCGGACGATTCGCATCCCCGTGCACATGATCGACGTGCTGAGTAAACTGAAAAATACGTCCAAGAGGCTCTTGCAAGAACTCGGCCGAGAGCCGACAACAGAAGAAACAGCCGCGGCTGCCGACCTGTCGCTCGAAGAGACGCGGCGCGTCCTGAATATCGGCCGCCAACCGATCAGTCTCGACCGGCCGATCGGCGAGAGCGAAGATTGCAGCTTCGGCGAGTTCGTCGAAGACGACCACACCGCCAGGCCTGAACGGTCGGCCAACAATGATCTGTTGCGGGAGAAGATTGACGTCCTGCTCAAGACCCTCACCTATCGGGAACGGGAGATCATCCGGCTGCGTTACGGGCTGGGGGATGGCTACACCTACACCCTCGAGGAGGTCGGCCGGATTTTCAAGGTCACCCGCGAACGAGTCCGTCAGATCGAGGCGAAGGCCGTACGGAAACTCCAGCACCCGGTCCGCAGCAAACAGCTCGAAGGATTCCTCGAGCGTGTTGCGGGCTGACGAAACCCGTCAAGCCGCCGGCCAGACAGCCGGCGGCTTTTTTTGATGGTGGAGGCGGCGGTGTTCCGCCCGCGGCCTCCCGGCGGCCGACGCGGAACCAGGTCCGAGCGGGCGGAATGATTGTCAGAGCTTTGCCAACCAGCACCCGAATCAGCACTGAGACAAAATGACATCAGACACGCACGGAGTCGCAGAGGCGCTGCGCACGCTCCACCGGATCCACCAGCAATTGAACGACCTGAAAGGGCGGCTTGCCCGCGGCCCCCGGCTCTTGCAGGCCCATGCGGCGGCGGTCGCCAGGCTGGAGGCCGAAGCCGACGCCGTCAAGAACGATCACAAGACGCTTCGCATCGCGATGGATCAGAAGCAGCTGCTCCTGAGCAGCAACGAGGCGGCCGTCAAGCGCCGCCGACTCCAGTTGACCCAGGCCTCGGACAACCGGGAATACCAGGCGTTGCGAGACCAGATCGCCGCCGACGAAATGGCCAACAGCGTGCTCGCCGATGAAATCCTCGAAGGCATGGAGAAACTCGACGAATTGGCCGCGAAGGTCGCGGCCGCGGAGAAAGCCCTGGCCAAGGGCCGGGCGGATGCCGAGAAGGCCAAGGCGGAAATCGCCCACGGCGAGCCCCTCATCCGCGGCGACATCAAGCGGCTTCAGGAAGAGATGAAACACGTCGAGGAGGGCGTGCCCAGCGAGTTCAAGGATTTCTACGACCGGCTCGTCCGCAACCGCGGGGCCGACGCCCTGTCGCTGGTCGACGGCCGGTTTTGCAGCGGCTGCAACCGGCAGATTCCCTTGAACCGGATCAACGCCCTGATGCTCGGCCGCCCGATCACCTGCCAGGCCTGCGGCCGCCTGCTCTACCTGCCGGAAGGCTACGAGCCGTAGGGCACGGCGGCACGGGGCTCCCGGCCCGGAGCAGACGTTTGCGACCTGCCGGAGCACCGGTGGTTGAAGTCCCGCGGACCAAAACGCGCACTCCCGGGCCCCTGATTCGTTTGTCGAAACAAGTCCTCGGGGCGAGTGGCCAATCTCCAGCGGCCGGGATCACCGCGCCTGCCATTTCGGCCTTCGGACTTCGTCATTCTTTCGACATTTGACCTTCGACATTCGTCATTCGCCGGGTAATTCTCTCCTCAAACGCCCAGCCGCTTCTTGCACTCCTGGAGAATCGCCACCGTGGCGGTCGCTCCGCAGCGGGTAACGCCCAGGGCGCGAACCTCAAGCAGGCGGTCGAACGTGCGGACGCCGCCGGCCGCCTTGACTTGCACATGGCCGGGCGAATGGGCCCGCATCAGCTTGAGGTCCTCGTCGGTCGCCCCGCCCGTGCCGAAGCCGGTCGAGGTCTTCACCCAGTCCGCCCGCAGTTCGCCGCAGATCTGGCAGAGGCGGATCTTCTGCGCGTCGGTCAAATAACAGTTCTCAAAGATCACCTTCACCTTCGCGCCGCCGGCGTGGGCCAGATCGATCACCGCTTTGAGGTCCCCGCGGACGTAGCCCCAGTCGCCCGAGAGCACCTTCCCGATGTTGACCACCATGTCCAGTTCTACGCCGCCGTCGTTGATCGCCTGCTCGGCCTCCGCGCACTTCACGGCCGTCGCGTTGCCGCCGTGTGGAAAGCCGATCACCGTGCTGGCTGCGACCGTGCTGCCGGCCAGAAGACCGCTGCATCGCTTGAGGTAGTAAGGCTTGATGCAGACGGATGCCACGTCGTAGTCGAGGGCGACCCGGCATCCCGCCTCCAATTCCGCGTCGGTGATGACCGGATTCAGCAGCGAGTGGTCGATCATGTTTGCGATTTGCGCGTAGGTGTAGGTCATGGAGGGTTCCGGGTTCGCGGTTCGGGGTTTCGTTTTTGCTTCCCTCTCGCTGCCAAGCTCCGGCTTGGGAACGGTCTTTGACGTCTTTCCAGGGTTCCCAAGCTGGAGCCTGGGAACCAGGGCGTGCCTGTCACTCCATCGGGTCGCTGGCGAAGTCCTCGTCGTCCAGATCGGGTCAGATGATTCTTCGTCAAACAGGACGCTCGTCGTGAGCGAGTGCAGGACCGGAGCGGAGGCGGCCCGCTGGATTTCGGACGCCAAGTCGCGGGCGTTGTGCGCGACCAGGGCTTTCTTCCGAGCCCTCTGCTTGACTTTCCGGCGCTCGAGTTGTTTCTGCCGCTTGCGGGGGGCCCTGGCCACGGTCGCCTTCCTTCCTCGCCTCTGCCGCGCCGGTCCATCGGGGGGCCGCGACCGGTTGCGGCCGGCTTTCCCGGCGCGTTCTGAAGTTCGTCCAGAATAGACATTTTTCAGGTACCGGGCAAGAAGCTCCGACAGAGAGCGAAAGACCCCTGAACACAGCCCCGCCGGCCCGGCCGCTGGTCGAAGGATGCGGCACCGGAGCGGAGAAACCGGGCAACTGCCTAACCCCGCGGCATCGATCCGCTCAATCTCCAGGGGCTGATTGCCGGCTTCTCCGGCGACCGCTACAATTTGCCGAGACAAGACGTCCGAGGCTGGAAGCGGCCCGCCCCGTGCCCCGCGGACCGTTTCCCCCCCAATGTTTTCCTCCCCCAGAAAGGAGCAAACACGATGCGTTTCCCAAGGTCCAGCCGTCGGGTCCTCGCTTCGCTGGCCACTCTCGCGGCGCTGACGGCCTGGCCGGCGGCCGGCATGGCGGCCGAGAAGCTGGAACAGACTTCGATCCGGTTGATCCCCGAGGACGCCGCCTTCTACGGCGCGATGTTGCGCAACGGGGAGCAGATCAAGATCATTGCCGAGAGCAACGCCTGGGCCAAGCTGAAGAACTTGCCCGCCGTGCAGATGGGGTTGGGGGCGATTGAGCAGCAATTGGCCTCTGGCGACAATCCCCAGGCCGCCCAGCTGAAGGCGATGCTGGAAAACCCCCAAGTCAAGGAGCTCCTTGGGCTGCTCGGCGACATGTTCTCCAACGACGTGTTCGTCTACGCGGATCCGCGCGTGGCGCCGGTCGTCGAGCTGCTCCAGGGGATCAGCAACTCGATCAGCTACGGGCCGCTCTATTTCCAGGCCAGCGGCCAAGCCGACGCGATGAGCCCCAACGAAATGCAGGCCAAGGCCGCACTCTACACGCTTGCCGAGAACCTCGACAAAATCCAGATTCCGACGACCGTGCTCGGGTTTGCGGTCGAGGACGAGGAGCGGGCGAAGCTGCACCTGAACAAATTCGAGGGCCTGCTGGCCCCGCTGACGTTCATGCTGCCCCAACTGGCCGGCCGCGTTGTCCGCGAGAAGGTCGGCGACGACGACTTCCTGGCCATCAAGCTCGACGGCAAGATGATCCCCTGGGACGAGGTGCCGTTGGACGACATCCGCCAGTACGAAGCGCGGGAAGGCGACGTCGACAAGCTCGTCGAGAAGATCACGGGGCTCAACCTGGTGATCGCCTTCGGCGTCCGCCACGGCTACCTGATGGTCGCCTGCACCGATTCGCTCGATGGTCTGGCCCGGCTGGGGACCGGCAGCTCGCTGCTGGCGCGCCCTGAAATCAGTCCGCTCAAGAAGCACGCCGGCAAACGGCTGACCGGGATCAGCTATACCAGCAGGAATTTCCTGACCCAAGTCGCGATGTCGGCGGAAGATATCGACGGGCTGCTGAAGATCGGCGATGCCGCCCTCCAGCAGTTGCCCCTCGACGAGACCCAGAAGGGCCAAATCCGCAAGGACGTCGGGGACCTGGCCGCTGAGCTGAAGACCCTGATTCCCGCGCCGGGGGCCACGCTGCAATTCTCGTTCCTCAGCGATCGGGGCATCGAGTCGTACGGCTACAATTGGACGGAAGACAAGTTCATCGACGCCTCCAGGCCACTCGACGTGCTGGACTTTGTCGGCCGGGATCCAATCCTCGCCGTGGCCTGGCGCGGCCGGATTTACCCCAAGGCCTACGACCGCATCGTGCATTGGGTCAAAGTCGGGCACGGCTATTTCGAGAAGTACGGCGTGCCGGAGATGAGCGCCAAGGACCGGCAGACGTACAGCAGGCTGGTCGAGGCCATGAAGCCGCTCTGCCGGGAGCTCGGCCGGGTGAATCGCGAAAGCCTGATTCCCGCCCTCGACGGCCAGTGCGCGATCGTCCTGGACGCGAAATTGCTGAGCGACAAGATCGCCAAGGACGTACCCAGGACGGACGAGCCGATGCCGCTGCCCGAACCGGCGCTGGTCGTGGGAATCCAGGACGCCCGGGCGATGCGCGACGCCTATCTGGGCTACCAGGAATTCTTCGACAAGACCCTCGAGGTCCTCCGCACGTTCGATGAACGCGGGGAAATCCCCGCCGACTACTCAATTCCCTGGCCCGAAGCGGCCGAGACGGCGGCCGGCGCGACGCTCCGCGTCACGCTGCCCGAGAAGTGGGGAGTCGATCCGCAGATCGTGCCCAACGCCGTGTTGACCGAGAAGGTCGCCGTCGTGACGGCCTCCGAGGCACATAGCAAGCGGCTGCTCGAGGGGCAAGCTCCCACCGCGGGCTTGCTCGCCGATGGTCGGCGACCGCGGGCCTTGGCCGTGCTGTTCAACTGGCCCGCCCTGGTCGATGCCGCCGCCCCCTGGGTCCGCCTGGCGGCACGCCAGGTCGCCAAGGAGAATCTCCATGTCGAGGACGATGCCCCCGAAATCGAGAACGTCGTCGCCCAGGTCGATACGGTCCTGGAAGTGCTCAAGGCCGTGCGGAATTGTACCGCGCAGTCCTACATCGAGGATCGGGCCGTGGTGACCCACAGCCTGATGGAAATCAGCGACGTGCCCTAGCGGTTCGACCGGCAGCGGCCCGCCAGCGCAGGCAACGGCCGATCGTCTCGTCTTGACGCATGACCAAGAAGTGGTGGACAATGACCTCATGGTCACGAGGATCGAAGCCCCGTGTCCCCAGAGGTGTGTGTCTGTCATCGATCGGAGCGCGAAATGAGCCGATTGGCCAAACGTCGAAAAGAGCTGGTTGTCTCGATGATGAAGGATGGCATCTACGAGGCGGCGGTTCGCGTGTTGACCGAACGGGGGGCCGAGGGCCTGACCATGGACCGCGTCGCCGAGTCGGCGGGCGTCGCCAAGGGGAGTCTATACAACTACTTCCGCAGCAAATGCGAGTTGCTCCAGTTCATTCATGAGAAGACGATCGAGCCGGCGAGAGACTTCCTGGCGGAGGTTCGAGCGGCTCCCCTGCCCGCCGCGGAGAAGTTGCAGGCGGTCGTCCGCATGTGGCTGGAGCACTTTGCGACGAACCGCGGGATATTCGACTTCCTGTTCAACGATCCGCGCACGCGGGAGGTCATGGAAGACTGCAAGCGGAGCGGCCGCCTGGAAGGGATCGAGCAGTTGCGCGCCTTTTTTGAGCAGGGAATTGCCGAGGGAGCGTTTCGCCCCATCGACACCCAGCGCACCGCCGAGATGTTCCTCGGCGCCGTCATCTTGACGATGGAGCAGCAGTTGATGTTCAACCTCGACCGGCCGGCGGAGGAGTCGGCCGCCGCGCTGCTCGACCTGTTTCTCAATGGCCTGAAGCCCCAGACCTGAGAAAGCCAGCGACTTTTTGCAAATTGGGCAAGCTGTAAAAGATCTCCGGCGCATACCCCCCGCTGCGGGCGGAGATGGGCATCCGTTTGTCGACTTCAATCTACATTTTTGGAACAAGGCCGGACTTGGCGAAATGGCTGGCCTGGGTTAGAACAATGCACAGCGGATGTCATTCACGTGGAGCCTGAGGACGATCGGCGGCCGGGAAATCTTCCAGCCACGCAGGGATGTGTTGTATGGCCTCGAAAAGCAAGAAGCGTTCCAAAGCGGGTCAGCTCAATCCAGTCGATCAAGTCCGGCGGCACCTGGAAAGGGGGGATTTTCGGCAGGCGCTCAAAGGTGCGCGCGTCGCCTATCGCCAAGACCCATCCCCCGAATGCCGCTGCTTTCTCGAACACGCCTACATCGGCCGCGCCCAGCAGCTTGCGCACAATGGGCTAACGGAAGACTGCCGCCGCATTGTGCGCGATCTGCTCGATTTGGGCGTTACCGAACCGACGGTGCAATCGGCCATGCCAGGTCTGCTCCTGTCGGTCGGCCTATTCGACCGCCTCGCCGAGAGGCAGGACTCGTTGACGGACCGGGAGCGACGGCAGATCCGCCTCCAGGCCGCCGATCAGGCGGTGACCAAACCGGAAAACACGCCGAAGTCGATGGCCGACCTGCTCGGCGACGCCAGGCGGGTTCGCGCGGCCCTGGAGGCCGTGGAGCGAGGCGAGGACGCGGCAGCCATCGCCCAGCTGAAGGAAATCGCCCGGCAATCCCTCCTGGCCGACTGGAAGTACTTCGTCCGCGGCCTGATCGGCTACTACCGGCACGACAGGACGGAGATGCTTGCCAACTGGGATCGGCTCGACACGGATCGTGCCGCCGCGAAGATCGCGGCGCCGCTGAAGGTCCTCGCTGGCGCCGTGCCGGCGGGAGAGGACGGCATCCTGCGGGCGAAGGTCGCCCGGTTGGAGAAGCAGGGGACCAGCCGGATGGTCCTCAGCGAAATGGGCCGTCTCCGCGAGTCGGTCCACCACGAGGACTGGCCGCAGGCGCTGAAGAGTCTGCGGTCGTTGCGTGGCGAATTGCGTTCGCTCGACCCGGGGCTCGATCGGCGGCTCGTGGCGTGCATCTGCGGAATGTTCATGCACAAAGGGCTCGTCGGCCAGGTGGACCGCCTCGGGCGGATCGCCGATCCACCGCCGCTGGATCCTCGCTGGAATCGCGCGAAGGCAATCGCCTGCGAATTCGCCGAGGATGACGATGGCGATTCGGACCCGGAGGAATATTGGCGGAAGTACCTGGCCGACCTGGAGACGGTTACGGTCCTCGCCCCCGCCGAGCGCGACCTGGCCCGAGCCCTGGTTTGGCTGCGGCTGGCGGGATTTCCCGCCCACGAGGCGTGGAGACTGCGGAGATGCCCGTGCGGCTACGATCACGGTCCAGAAATCGAGGAGGTCGAGGAAGAGGCGCGGGAGGCGTTCGAACGCAGTTTGACGCTCGCTCCGGGCCACGCGGAGACCTACAAGGCGATGGCGCGCTTCCACCTCCAAGATGGCCGGATCGACGAAGCGGCCGGGGTCTACCGGCGGATGCTCCGGCATTTGCCCGACAGCCTCGATGCACTGCTCTTCCTGGGTGAACAGCACGTCGCCCGCGACGAGCCGCACAAGGCCCGCGAGTATGCGGATCGCGCCCAGGCATTGAAACCGCTCGACCAGGATAGAATCCGCGACCTGGCTTATGCCGTCCATCTGGGCATGGCGAGGAAGCTGGGCCTGGAGGGCGATTTCGATCGCGCGCGGGAAGAGTTGGCGGGGGCCGACCGCCTCAAGCCGGCCGCGATCGAGGATTACCGGGTCCTGGCGAGAAAGGCCGTGCTGGAGATCAAGGCGGGTGGAGGCCTGGCGGCGCGGCGGCTGGTTGAACAAGCGCGACGGACGCTCAGCGAACCGGCTCCCCTGTGGCTGGCGATGGCCATCGAGGCAAGGCGATACGAACTGCCGAAAGAAGAGACCTGGCTCTACGAGAAGCGCTGGCAGGAGGCCCTCAGACGCCGTTGCCGCAGCGAGACGGCCGGCCGGATGTGCCGGCTGCTCGGCGATTTCCTGGCGATGCCCAAATCCTATCCAGAGCGCGCGCAGCACGTGGCCTGGCTGCGTGGATACGTCCGCCGCTGCACGCGAGTCAAGTGGCGGGCGGACGACCTCCGCGATGTCTGCGAACTGCTCAGCCAGGTCGAGTCCGCGGGGGTGCGGGCGGAGTTCGCCCGGCAGGGCGTGCGGAAGTTCCCGCAAATGGCATACTTCCATCTCCTCGCCGCCGAAATCGAAATATCGAGAGGCCCCGTGCAGGGCGACTGGCAGCTTGCCCAAGACGGTCTTGAGAAGGCGATCGAGCTGGCGTCGAAGTCGAGCGATCCGCGGGACAAGAAGACTGCGGAAACCGCCGCCCGTTTGCTCCACTTGATCGAGACCGCCCCTGAAGACGACTGCGAAGACGACTGGGACGACGACAGCGAAGACGACTGGGAAGATGATGATGACGACGACGACGATGACGGTGACGAATATGACGGTCGAGCGTTCGATCGCTCGGCGTTCGGCGACGATCTCTCGGCGGCCAGGCTGATCGAGATCATCCGCCGCGCCTCCGCGCGGGCCGGCTTGGACCCGAAGGTGATTTTCGATCAATTGGGGATCGGCAAGGCCGGCGCGGGCCGGGCGCGGAAGTAGTCGCTGGACGAATCACGAAGCCGCGGTACGGCGCTGGCGACCGCGATGGATTGGAGGAGTGAAGAATCATGCTGGAACCGCATCTGGTTCTGGGTGTTGCGCCGAACGCCGACGAAGCGACTTTGCGGCGGCGTTACTTGGAGCGGGTCCGCGAGAATCCACCCGAACAGCACCCGCAGCGGTTCGCCGAAATCCGGGCCGCTTACGAGCAGCTCCGCGATCCCACCGAACGGCTGAAGCGGCAATTGTTCGCGGTCGAGTCCTCCGAATCGCTCGATGACGTGATTGCCGAGCTCCGTCTGCGGGTGCAGGGGACGCGGATTCCAACCACGATCTTGTTCTCATTGACGGGGAACTGACATGGGCAACTGGCCCGATCATGAAGCGATCCTGGCGCGGTTTCGCGATTGGCTCGACGAAGCGCGGTCGGAGAGCGTGTCGCTTGACGGAGTGGGCCTGGAACCGGAACCGGCCGACCCGATCGGCTTCTGCCAGCTCGTCGAGCAGTTCACGGCGCTGCGGCAGGACGTGAAGCTGCTGGCCAAGGCGACGCGGGGCACCGAGGAGCGCAACGAGGCGACACTGCTCTCGCTCGGGGCGGCGATCGAGCAGTTCCGCGCGGTCCAGGCGAAAGAGGAAGAAGCCGCCGACAAAGCCGCCCGGCCGCTGGTCGAGGCGTTTGTCGAACTCGAGGAGTCGCTCGTCCGCGGCCGCCGCGCGATCTGCCAGGCGAGGCAGCGGATTCTCGCGGACGTCAGCGCCGGGGTGACCGAAGCGGCACGGCGACTCGACGACCTCTACCGCACCCAACCCTGGTGGCGGCGGATGCTCTGCCGCCCCTGGCACAACACCGCCAAGGCGATCTATGCCGGCGGAACCCTCGACACCTACCGCAACATTTTTGACGCGCTCCTGGAAGGTTACGACCTGATCCAGGACCGCACGCAGCGAGCGATGCGGCAACTGTCCATCGCCCGCATCCAGTGCCTCGACAAACCCGCCGACCCCAACCGAATGACCGTCGTGGAAGTCGTCAGCGATGTCACGCGCCGGCCGGGAACAGTGGTTGAGGAGATCCGGCCGGGATACTGCTGGCAGGGGCGCGTTGTGCGTTTCGCCGAAGTCAAAGCCGTCGGCGAACAATAGGCGCGGACCATCGCCTGTATTATTCCTCCCTGCAATCAGGAGATCACCCGTATGGAAACGATTCTGGGAATCGATCTGGGCACGACGAACAGCGCGGTCTCGATGATTCGCGACGGCAAGGCGGTCGTGCTTGAAGAAGACGGCCAGAAGATCCTGCCCTCGGTGGTGGGGCTGGACGGCTCGGGAAAGCTGCTCGTCGGCTTCCCGGCCAGCAACCAGTGGACGCTGGCCCCCGACCGCACGATCCGCTCGGTCAAACGCAAGATGGGCTCCGGAGAGACCGTGCGGCTCGGCGACCAGACCTACACGCCCCAGGAGATCTCCGCGATCATCCTCCGCACGCTGAAGGAGCGCGCCGAGCGGCTCTTGGGGCAGGAAGCCCGCAAAGCGGTGATCACGGTTCCCGCGTTCTTCAACGAGCAGCAGCGCGAGGCGACCCGCGAGGCCGGCGAGCTGGCCGGCGTGGAGGTCGTGCGGATCATCAACGAGCCGACAGCCGCTTCCCTTACTTACAATCCGAATCCGGAACAGCTCCAGCGCCTCTTGATCTACGACCTGGGAGGCGGAACCTTCGACGTGTCGATCGTCCAGACCGAGCAGGGCGTGGTCGAAGTCCTCTCCAGCCACGGCGACACCCAACTGGGTGGCGACGATTTCGACCACCTGCTGATGGACTTCGTCTGCGACAAGTTCCGGGAGGAGCACAAGCTCGATCTTCGCGCAGCGCTGACCTCCAGGTCCCGCGTGCTCAAGGCCGTCGAACAGGCCAAGTGCCGGCTCTCGTTCGACGCCTTCACGACCCTCCAGGAGGAGTTCATCGCCGAGCAGGGCGGCGTGCCCCTGCACCTGAACATGGAGCTCTCCCGGATGGACTACGAGCCGCTCATCGAGCCCCTGTTGAACAAGACCCTGGTCCGCGTCGACGAAGCGCTCTCCGACGCCAAGCTGACGGCCAAGCAGATCGACCGCGTGATCCTCGTCGGCGGCGCCAGCCGCACGCCCATGGTCCATCGCCTCCTCCAAGAGCAGCTCGGCCAGCCAATCCACTCCGAGGTCGATCCCGACCTGTGCGTCTCCATGGGGGCCGCGATCCAGGGCGGCCTGATCGCCGGCGTTGACTTGGGACCCGTGCTCGTCGACATCACGCCGCACACGCTGGGGATTCAATGCCTGAGCGAGCGGCACGGTTTCCCGTCGCACTACCACTTCGCGCCGATCATCGAGCGCAATACAGCGCTGCCCGCCTCCCGGTCCGAGGTCTTCGGGACCTGCTTCGACGACCAGGAGAAGGTGCTCATCAACGTCTTCCAAGGGGAGCACAGCGACGTCCGACAAAACGAAGCCGTCGGTGGGATCGAGCTCGAAGGTCTGGCCAACGCGAAGCGCGGCCACGAGATCCTCGTGCGATTCGACTTGGACCTCGACGGAATCCTCACCGTCACGGCCACGGAAAAGATGACCGGGCTGGAGAAGAAACTGACGATCGACAACGTCATGTCGCGGTTCCGCAGCGAAGACCGGGAGCAGGCCAAGCAGAGGCTGGAGGCCGTGTTTTCGGGGTCGGACGCCGCCGCGGCCGCCGAGCGGCAACCGCCCACCCCGGAACCCGACGAGGACCTGTCGCCGGAGATCAAGGGTCCGATCGACAAAGCCAGGGAATTGCTCGCCCAGGCCGAACGCCTGCTCGACGACGCGAACCAGCAGGACGCCGAGGAGATGCAAGAGCTGATCGACCAACTCCGCGAGGCGGTCAACGCGCGCGCCGTCGACGACATTCAAGACGTCAGCGCGAAGCTCGACGACCTGGTCTTCTACCTACAGGATGCGCTATGACGGAATTGGCCATGGGACGCACGGCGGAAGGCCAGATGCGCTGCCCGACATGCGGCGCGCAGCAGGCGTGGTCCGACGAGTGCCGGCGCTGCCGATGCGACCTGACGTTGCTCCGCGAATGCCGGCGGACCTGCGACGCGCATCGTCGGCAATGCCTGCGCCACCTGGCTCAGGGGCGGCCCGACCGCGCGCTGCGGCACGCCCGGCACTATGCGGCCCTGGCCGGCGCTGCCGAGGCGGCGCCGCTGGTGGGCGTCTGCCTGCTCCTCTGCCAGGATTGGCGAGCGGCCCTGGCTGCCGCCGTGAATGCCCCGTGAAGGAAAGGGGGCGGCAGGAGGGTTCAGGTTCGGAAGAAGGGTTCGGGGTCCAGTCTTCGCTCCCATCTCGTTCCTTCCCTCACCTCGTTCCCAAACTCCAGCTTGGGAACCAGGGTGTCGGGGGGAATCAGGGTAAGGGGTTTGGGGTAACCAGGGCAGGCCGGAGCTTGGGAACCGGGAAATTTCCTCTCTGGATTCGCTTGTTTGAGGTCTAGTGGGTCACGGCATAGAC
>Ga0123328_1001974_pt1 | contig 19189 bp, 18 predicted proteins | sample BioC12SIPDNA_2_FD_89702 | JGI IMG/M metagenome (GOLD analysis project Ga0123328, IMG submission 89702) | Anaerobic biogas reactor microbial communites from Washington, USA - Biogas_R1_A C12 SIP DNA | ecosystem: Engineered > Bioreactor > Anaerobic > Unclassified | place: Washington, USA...
CAGTATGCCGCCCACTACCGAAAAGACCTGCGCGTGTCGCCCGATACGCTTGAGCCGCGGCATTGCCACATCCAGCAAGGCCCCCGCCACAATGAACGGAATGCCCAATCCTGCCGCAAACAACGCCAGCAGCAGGGCACCGCGCCAAGCCGTTGCCGTCTGCATCGCCAGCAGCAGGATGGCCGTCAGCACCGGGCCCACACAAGGCGTCCAGCCCGCCGCAAAGATCATGCCGACCAGCAGCGACCTAAAGTAGCCAGCGCCGGCCCCTAGCCGCCCTTCCCAACGTTTCTCGGCATACAGGGCGGGAATCCGCAACACCCCCGCCATCTGGAGGCCCAAGATGACCAGAACCACGCCGCCAAGCCGCGTCAGGGCCGGCAGGGCGGCATAAAGGGCCTGGCCCAGCAGGCCCACCGCCGCGCCCAGTAGCGCAAAGACCACGCTGAAACCCAAGACAAAGACCAAGGCATGGGTGACCACAGCGCGTTTGGCGGCGCTGGAGGTGCGCCCCACCGCCACGCCCGAGATATAGCCCAGATACACCGGCACCAGCGGCAACACACAGGGCGAGAAAAAGGCCAGCAGGCCGCCTACCAGCGCGGCGCCGGCCGACACCCTAGGATCCATCGGCCCGCTCCGATTGGTACCGCGCCAACGTGGCGCGCGCCTCCACACGCACCTCGGCCATCCCCTCCTCCAGGTAGGGATAGACCAACAAGATGCAAGCCAACGCAAAAGCGCCACCGGTTACCAGACGGCTGATCACCGAGCTCTCCCACAGACCAAACAGCTGACCAAAGCCATCGATCGCCATAGGTACACAAAAGGCCACGAACGTTTTGACACCGATCGGCCGCACGCGCTTGCGGACCAGCGCGAACAGCAACCCTAACAGGAACATACCCCCATAGATCGCGACGCAACGTTCGCAGATCGCCATCTTGTAGCCAATCTCGACCCCGCCGATGGCACGTTGCGCCACCACCCCTCCTGTCAGCGCCTGGAGCTCCTCCAGCGTGTAGGAGAGCTGAGGACCAAACAAGAAGAACGATCGCTCGGGCAACTGATGGCACAGCGGCCGATAGATCAAATAGAGCAGGTTGGATGCCCGACTAGAGCCACGATAGGCCAACCACGGCGCGAGTACGGGCAATCCCGCATAGAGCGCCAGGGCGCCATTAGCCACCAGGAGCCAGTGCTTGCCCAACCACTGAAGCAGATGCGCCATCAGCCGAGTGATCCGCTCCGATGCGATCTGCTGTCGCGTTGATGCTTCCAAGAGGCGACCTCTCTCACGCCACCAAACCATACATTCCCGGCCGTCTCTACGTGTCCTGATCAAGCAGGGTCTCGACCCGCTCTCGAAGCAGCTCTTCGGTCAGCACGCCGACGTGGACCATGCGCACAATACCCTCCTGGTCAACCAGGAAGCTGGCGGGTATGCCGCGGATAGCATAGCTTTGCGCCACGCGCATGTCGCGGTCTAGCAAGACTGGAAAGGCCATCTCCATCGATTCGACGAACGGCGTAACGGACTCGACCTCTTCGCCCACGTTGACAGCCAGGATCTCAAACCCCAGATCGGTCAGCTCGTTTCTGACCCGTGACAGCTCCGGAATCTCGTAGCGGCAGGGACCACACCAAGTCGCCCAAAAGTGGACCAGCACCACCCGTCCGTCATAGTCCGCCAGCGAGATCCGGTCACCCTGCAGTGTCTCCAACGCGATCGCGGGAGCGGCAGCCCCCTCGGTAGGGGAGGAGGCCGCGCGTGGCGTCGCCAAGGGCGTTGGAAGCTGCCCTGCAGCGATCAGCGACGAAGCGGGCACCTGCCTCGGGGCTGGGTCGAACGAGCGAACCGCGGCCCAGACGGCCAGCGCCACGATGGCCGCGGCGATCAGACCCCAGTCCTGGGAGCGTCGCATACGCCTTTGCCCCGCCGTCAGTCTGTCTTGGGCGGATACCCAGCATCCACCAACGCCTGCCTTGCTCGCCCCTTTACACTGTCGTCGTCGGCAGAGAAGCGAACAGTCTTGCTCTCGACGTCCACGGAGACGTCCGATACGCCCGCCACCTCGGCCAACGCCTTGCGGATCCGCATCGCGCAGTGCCCACATGAAATGTCGGGCGCGACCCAGGTTACTCGCTCAGCCATACGGCCTCCTCTGCGCCACGATCGGCGCGCTACAATATACCCCGATGGGGTATATTGTAGCACCCAACCCCGCCCGGATCAAGCTCCGATCCTACTTGGCGTACTCGACGGCTCGTGTTTCGCGAATGACCGTGACCTTGATCTGGCCAGGATACTGAAGGCTCTCCTCGATCTTGGCGGCAATGTCGCGCGAGAGCCGCATGGACTCTACGTCGTCCACCTGCTCGGGCCGCACGATGATGCGCACCTCGCGTCCCGCCTGGATCGCGAACACCTCATCCACGCCCTGGAACTCGCGCGCCACCTGTTCCAGCGCCTTGATACGCTTCACATAGCTCTCCAGCGATTCGCGGCGAGCGCCAGGCCGTGCGCTAGAGATAGCGTCCGCGGCCTGGATCAGCACGGCCTCGATGGAGGCTTGCTCCATCTCAGCGTGGTGACTGCCGATGGCATTGGCCACCCGCTCGGGCACGCCGTACCGCTTGGCCAGCTCGTAGCCGATCACGGCGTGGGGGCCGTCGACCTCATGGTCTACAGCCTTGCCCAGGTCGTGCAACAGCCCCGCCGTCTTGGCCAGCTGGACGTCAGCACCCAGTTCGGCGGCCATCATGGCTGCCAACTGGGCCGTCTCGATCGAGTGCGCCAGCGCGTTCTGTCCATAGCTGGTGCGGTAGCGCAGCCGCCCGATGAGCTTGACGACCTCTGGATGCAGCCCGTGGATGCCCAGATCCAGGGCGGCTTCCTCGCCCGCCTCGCGGATGGCGACGTTGACCTCTTCTTGGGCGGTCTCGACCATCTTTTCGATGCGGGCGGGGTGAATACGCCCGTCCACGATCAGCCGACTCAACGCGATGCGAGCCACCTCGCGACGCACGGGATCAAAACTGGAAAGGACCACGGCCTCGGGCGTGTCGTCGATGATCAGATCGACGCCCGTGAGCCCCTCGATGGTGCGGATGTTCCTCCCGCCACGCCCGATGATCCGTCCCTTCATGTCATCGCTGGGAAGCTCAACGGTGGATACGGTGGTCTCGGCCACCTGGTCAGAGGCCACCCGCTGAATCGCCGTGGTGATGATCTCCCGCGCGCGGCGATCGGCCTCTTCCACCGCTTCGGCCTCGATCTGCCGCACGATCCGTCCCGCATCCAGGCGGGCCTCGGCCTCGATCTCGGCCACCAACGTCTGCTTGGCCTGCTCCTGCGTCATGCCCGCGATGCGCTCCAACTCGGACATGCGAGAGGCCCACGCCTCGTCGAGCTCGGCCTCGCGCCGCTCCACCGCCTTGCGCTGCTCCTCGATCTTGCGCTCGCGCGCTTCCATGGTGTCCATGCGATGGTCAAGGTTATCGCGCCGCTTGCGTAACTGAGCCTCTTCCTGGGCGATCTCTTGCAGGCGCTGCTTGTTGTCAGTCTCGGCCTCACTGATCAGTTTGAGGGCCTTGTCGCGCGCCTCCAGCTCGAGCTCCATAGCCTTGGTGCGGGCCTCCGTCAGTCGCTTTTCCGCCTCCTCCTCGGTGGCGGTCACCCTGCGCCCAGCCAGCTTGGTCTGGGCGTTGTAGCCGACCAGGTACCCGACCACGGCCACAATTACCGCAACAATCCAGCCCAACCATTCATACCACATCGTCCGCTTCCTTTCTCAGTCTCCGCTCTCCCCGAGATCCATTCAATGAGGCTCGTTCTCCTCCGAGCCGTAGCAGTCCCAGAGATCATCGACCACGTGGCGCGCAATGCCATAGCCGAACCCTCTGCGCGCCAGGTATGCTAGCAACCGCTTCCGAAAGGTATCCTCATCATAGCGCGCCAACTGCTGCGCCTTGCGGTCAGCCGCGCGTCGCGCGCTCGCATCCTCATCCAGACCCTCTGTCGCCTGCTCCGCCAGCCGAGAGGAGACTCCCTTCTGACGAAGCTCCATCTTCAGGGCATATCTGCTCCGCGGGCGAAACGTCTCGCGGTTTTCGACCCATTGCCGCGCAAAGTCCGCGTCATCCAGCAGGCCCGCGCGCTCCAGGCGCTCGATGACCTGCTCGGCCGCCTCAGGCTCCACCTCTTTGCGAGCCAGGTAGCGCCGCACCTCTTCAACGCTGCGCGCGCGATAGCTCAGATAGCGCAGCGAGCGCTCAAAGGCCATCTCGGTGGCGTCCTCCGCCTGGAGGACCTGAATTTCCTCGGCGGTCAGCGTCTGCCCGACCCGTAACCGCGCCGCCACGATCTTTTGGAGGCTAAAGGCGTACTCGCCATCCAGGTATACGTTGGCGCGGTCTCGGCGCCGCTTTTGCTGTTTCAGCGCTGTGACCTCGCCCTGCACCTGCCCCCCTAACGCAAAAGGGCCGCGACACTTGGCGTCGCAGCCCTGAAAGCCGATGCTATGTGCTTGGCCGCTCGTCACGGCTCCCCAGGGAGAAAGAGACGAGCGCGGGCCACCGTGGGTGGTCCCTCTCCGCTTACGCGCTTCTCACATGCATGAGCCGGTCAGCCAGTTCACCGGACGCGTCGGAAAGCAGCAAGGCTTTCAGGCTGTCGCCTTCGGTTGAACCGGCAGGAAAGAGAGCCTACTCGTCGTCCTGCGGGGCCTCGTCGGCATCATCAGCCTCCGAGTGGGTGGCCAGCAAGCCGACACCCTCGCGGATCTTGGCCTCGATCTCGGCGGCCACGTCCGCATTCTCCCGCAAAAAGTCCTTGGCGTTCTCGCGCCCTTGCCCGAGCCGCGTATCGCCGTAAGAGTAATAAGAGCCACGCTTTTCGATGACGCCCGTATCGACGCCCACGTCCAGCAGGCAACCCTCCTTGGCGATCCCTCGGTCGAACATGATATCGAACTCGGCCGTACGGAACGGCGGCGCCACCTTGTTCTTTTTCACGCGCACACGCACGCGATTGCCGATGACATCCCCGCCCTTTTTGATGGACTCCATGCGGCGCATGTCCAGCCGCACGGCTGCGTAGAACTTGAGGGCATTTCCGCCACTCGTCGTCTCTGGATTCCCAAAGAGCACGCCAATCTTCATACGCAACTGGTTCGTGAAGACGATGGAGGCGTTGCTCCGCTTGATAGCGCCCGTCAGCTTGCGCAGCGCCTGCGACATCAGCCGCGCCTGCAAGCCCATATGGGCGTCTCCCATATCTCCCTCGATCTCGGCCTGCGGCACCAAGGCCGCCACCGAGTCGATCACGACCACATCCACCGCGCCGCTACGTACCAGCGCCTCGGTGATCTCCAGAGCCTGTTCTCCCGTGTCTGGCTGTGAGATATAGAGGTCGTCGATGTTGACGCCACACTTTTGGGCATAGCTCGGATCCAGCGCATGTTCTACGTCCACAAAGGCCGCGATCCCGCCCAGTCTCTGACATTCGGCAATGATATGCTGGCACAAGGTTGTCTTGCCTGAGGACTCGGGCCCATAGACCTCGGTGATACGACCGCGGGGGATGCCGCCGATGCCCAACGCCATATCCAGCGCCAAGCAACCCGTTGGAATCGCCTCCACGTTCAGGCTGGATGAATCACCCAGCCGCATGATCGAACCATCACCGAAGCGTTTCTTGATATGCGCGACCGCAGTCTCAAGGGCCTTGTCCTTACCGTCCATGCGTCAGCGCTATCCTCTCAGCTAGTCCTGCCGATGGCAAGAGTGTACAATATCCGCGAACGGATGGCAAGCGCTTCTTTGACAGGCGATGCCAGGTCACATGAACCGGCTCGCCCGCGAGGCAGCGGACCATGCCCAGGAGGATATGTATGCTCGAGAGCCTACCACGTTTCCCGCTGGCGGCCCTGCCCACCCCCGTCCAGCGCCTGCCGAACCTGGAACGCCGCCTGGAGGGGCCAGAGATCTGGGTAAAGCGAGACGACCTCACCGGCCTGGGGGGTGGCGGAAACAAGGCCCGCAAGCTCGAGCTGCTCGTGGCCGATGCTCTGGCTCAGGAGGCGCAGACACTCATCACCACCGGGGCCCAGCAATCCAACCACGCGCGGCAGACGGCCGCCGCAGCCGCCAAGGCGCGACTGGGCGCCGTCTTGGTCCTCGCGCCCATGGCGCCGCCGCAGATCACGGGCAACCTGTTGATCGACCACCTGGTGGGGGCGCGAATCCGCTGGACCGGAGACCGCGATCGCTACGAGATGATGCAAGAGATCGCTGAAGAGGAAAGGGCCGCGGGCCGCACGCCGTACATCATCCCCTATGGCGGCTCCAATGCCATCGGGGCAGCCGCCTATGCCCTCGCCATGGAAGAGCTGGTCCAGCAAGAAGAAGAGATGGACCTGGCCTTTACCCATCTGGTGTTTGCCACCTCGTCCGGCGGGACGCAGGCTGGTATGGTGGTGGGCAAGCTGGCAGCTGGCTGGGATGGGGCGCTGCTCGGCATCAGCGTCGACAAGCCGGCGCACGAGCTGGGGCCCATGGTGCTGGAACTGGCGCGCCTGACGGCCACCTATGTCGGGCTGGACCAGGCCCCCGCGCGGGGCGACGTCCATATCAACGATGACTATCTCGGCGGTGGCTATGCCGTCATGGGCGCCTCGGAGCGCGAGGCGATCCGTCTTGTCGCCGAAACAGAAGGTTTGCTGCTAGATCCCGTCTACACCGGCCGTGCCATAGCGGGCCTGATCGACCTGATCCGGCAGGGCACCTTTGGCGCGGGAGACCGGGTCCTCTTTTGGCATACAGGCGGCATGCCGGCCCTATTTGCTTACGCGGCCGAGCTCCTCTGAGCGCGACCCGTTGCCCCTCATCAACCACCAACTACAACGGGCGGGCCTCAACGTGAGACCCGCCCGTTACCGCGATGAACGGCTCAACGCTCGCGCCAAAGCCGCCAGCGCAGCTTGACCAACTCGCGAAACGCACGAAAGATCACATCGGGTCGAGCCCCCGTCTGACTGCCGGCCTTGCGAGGATAGTGGCTCACCGGCTCCTCGACGATGGTGAACCCCGCCCGCTTGACGCGAACCAGAAACTCGGCGCTGAACGTCGCGCCGGTGGAATCCACCTGCACTCGCTCGATCACCTGGCGCGAAAACAGCTTGAAGGCGCAATCCACATCCCGGGCTACATAGCCAAATAGCAGGTTGACCAGCCAACTCCAACCATGCCCAAACAGGCGCCGATGCCAGGGGTCGCTGCGGGCGTGGCGATAGCCGATCACCATATCGGCCGAGGCGACCCTTGCCGCCAGCCGCGCCAACTCGCCCAGATCAAACTGCCGGTCGGAATCGGTGAAAAAGACATGGGCCTTGCTTGCCGCCCAGATGCCATCGCGAACGGCGGCCCCATAGCCCAGGTTGGTCGGATGTTCGATCACCCTTAGGCGATGATCCCCGGCAGCCATGCGCTGCAGGATCGCCCCCGTCCCGTCGGCGCTGCCATCATTGACCACGATAACCTCGAGATCGCCCGTCAAGGGCGTCACCTTGTCAAAGACCTCGGTGACCATCGCTTCGATGTTGGCGGCTTCGTTGTAGGCCGGCAGGGCGACTGTGAGGCTCTCGATCATGCTACTCCCTCCGCCCTCGGCGGCGACCCAGGCCGCCCAGCAGGATGTCCCGCCAGGTGATCGCCGGGATCTCGGTCTGACGGCTCTCGGACTCTCCCGCCAACCAACGCTCGCGGGCATCGGCAGATGCCGCCATCAGCGCCTCGACGCCCTCCACGTCACCCTCCAACAACCGCTCGCGCAGCTCCTCCAGCGCGCCGGCCAGCTCCCCCAGCCATACAGCCAGCGGCTCGGCATTGGCGACCATCGTCTCGGCCCATCCATCGCGGTCGCCTTCTAGCAAGTAGGTAGCCGCCGCATAGGCTCCGCCCAGGGCGTTCTTTCGATCTCGCCATCCCGCTGGGGTCATCGCCACCCGCCACAGCGCCCAAGCCGCCGCGATGGGAAGCTGTGAGCCCACCGCGGCTACACCATCGTGTTCGGCAGCCGACGTAAAGCGAACCTCCGCGCCCACCGCCTCGGCCAGGCCAGCCGCGCGATCCAGCGCCTCGGTAGCTGTCCCCTGCAACGGCGCCAGCAAAAAGCAGGCATTCACGAGGTTAGCAGTGGCGGGCTCGCTCGCGCCCTCCAAGAGCGCCGGGGCGACCAGATGCCCGCTGACGAAACCGCGCGAGTCGGCCAGGAGCACACGAGCCTGCTCCAGCAGTGGAGCCAACACGTCGCCCAAGGCCAGCACCAGTGCGCCCTCTGGCAGCGTACCGGCCAACACCTCCAGAGCCTGGCGCACCCCAGCCGGTGGCAGATCGATCACCACCACGTCCGCCTGTTCGCACGCCCGCACCGCATCGCCGTCTAGGCGATCCACGGCCCCCAGCCTTTTGGCCCTAGCGCTGCGCTCGCGGTCCGGGTCGTGGCCCACCACCGCGATCTCCCTGCCGGCCTTTCGCAGCGCCAGCCCGATTGATGTAGCTGCTGTTCTGAGGCCCACCAGGGCAACCAGCATCGCGCTCCCTCCCTCTTCTAGCAGGTGTCATCGGCCCGGCGCAGGGCGTCAAGCCAGGCTCGCAACTCCTGTGGCAGGTCGCCGGGGGGCTCCCCCACGTCGTGGAGGCTTACCAGGCGGCAAACCTCCCGGCTCAAGCCGGCCGTGGCGCACAGGTCGGCGCCCAAAGCGGCATGCGCAGAGAGGGTACGCAGTCCCTCGCTGTGTCGCCAGTGGCGCAGCCTCTGCGCCCACCCTGCCGGAGCATACCGCAAGAGAACGTGCGCGGCCCGGTGCCACAGCCGAATCCGGCTCACCGACTTGCCCACGTCATGCAGCAACCCAGCCTGCCGCACCACCAGGGGAGCTTGCGCTAGGCACGCATACACACACAGGGCATGCTCCTGCTCGCCTCGGGGCATCGCCCTGAACAGATCCCAGGCTTCTGGCGGCAGCACATGCTGCGCAGCGGAGGTGTCCAACGGGCGAAGACCGACGGTTGCCCGTCGAAACGTCTGCCTCAGCCGGTACCAAAGCCGCACCCCGTCCTCCGCGCCCTGTGCCGTCAGCGCAGCCCCGTGATCAGCCCGAGCAGCCACCGAGCAGGCGGAAGCAGAATCCACCCCAGAATGTTGATCCGGAGCAGACCACCTACCACGAGAATGCCGATCAGCACCATACCGCCATAGCGCGCCAGCCCTGACAGCGTGTTCTGCACCGTCCAGGCCCAGCGCGTCTTGATCAGGCTGAGCAGGCCAATGAGCACCGCGAATCCATCCAGCGGTGGAAGCGGCAGGAGGTTAAAGACCGCCAGGATGACGTTGGTCTGGATGATCACGAGCAACACCTGTAACAGCCAGAACGGTCCTCCCAAAGCGGCGCGAAAGGCCACCCCCAGCAATCCTGCCAAGAGCAGATTCGAGACTGGTCCGGCCAACGAGACCAGCGCTCCACCCCGCTTGGAGCCGTAGCGCAATCGATGCGTCGAGACGGGCACCGGTTTGCCCCATCCGATGCCAGTCCCGGTCACCGCGGTGACCGCCATCATCATGGTGCCCGCCGGATCCAGATGAACCAGCGGGTTAAGCGACACCCGCCCTAGGTGCCGTGCGGTCGGATCTCCCAGGCGATCCGCCGCCCAGGCGTGGGCGCACTCGTGAACCGTCACCCCCACCACCAAGCTGACCACGATAGACACAAAAGCCAGCGGCCCGAGCTGCCAGAGGCCGTAGGCTACGAAAATCAACCCGACCACAATCCAAAAGATCTGGCCTTGCTGCAGACCCGGTCTGTTCATACGCTGTTGTGTTTGCATAGTTGGGCCATTATAGCACAAGCCCTCGCACAGCAGCATATAGCCGCTCGGTGATGCCCAGCCCCGCTAGATTGACAACCTCCAGAGCCGCTGCTATACTCCCCGCGCTGGTGGAGAGCCGCCATCCAACACGCACGGAGGGATGGCAGAGTGGTCTATCGCGGCGGTCTTGAAAACCGTTGATCGCAAGATCCGGGGGTTCGAATCCCTCTCCCTCCGCCTCAGCATCAACAAGTAGGCCCCGGGGAGGTGCCGGAGTGGACGATCGGGGCCGCCTGCTAAGCGGTTGTAGGGTCATAAAGCTCTACCCAGGGTTCGAATCCCTGCCTCCCCGCCTCACCATCGAGCGTGCCCTGGCGACTGAGCCGCCTCGGATTTTGCCAGCTCGGCATGATCGTGGTAAGATGCGAACCGTCGCGTACATGCGCCCGTACCTCAATTGGATAGAGGACCGGTCTACGGAACCGATTGTTGGGCGTTCGAATCGCCCCGGGCGCACAGTGGGCACCACCATACCGGTGGTGCCTTTCTATTCCGGACCATCGTCAAAGCCGAGGTACACCCATGCTACGTGACATCATGAATACCGATGACATCAACTGGTTCATGGTTCTCGGTTCGCTCGGCCTCAACTATGTGCTCTTCAAGACCACCGAGATCCTTGGGCTCCTGCTCCTCTCCAGCGAGCAGCTCTTTTCCCTCTATGATCTCTTGATCACCCTGTCGGCTTTCTTGGCGGGCCTTTTGGCCGGATTCATCACCGCCAAGTTCGCGCCTGATCGCCCCTTCAAGTACGCCATCTGGGGCATCCCCGGCATCCTGGCCCCGTTTCTTTACCGGGCAGTGCAGACCAGAAGCATTCTCCCCGTCATCCTCGGCCTGGTGGGCGCGATGGGCACGTTCAACGGCGGGATTCTGGGCACCGGCAAGCCCAAGCATATCGGCTAGGTCACGCGAGCTCCGCTCGATTTGCGGCTGTCGCTGGCGCGTGGTATAGTTCGTGGCTGTGCCCCCTTAGCTCAGATGGATAGAGCACTGGCCTCCGGAGCCAGGTGGAGGCGTTCGAGTCGCCTAGGGGGTACCAGAAAGGGACGGGGCCAAGCCCCGTCCCTTTGTTCGTTAGCGGTCCGACTTAACCACCTGTGATGGCAGTCACGCAGGTGTCGATCTCCTCAGCCCCATCCAGGACGCCTACCTCCACATGGTAGCTGCGCTCCTCGCCCGGCTCCAGGAACTGTAGCAGGCCCTCCGCGCGATCCTTGGCGCGCCCCTCGACGCCGCAGTTGGCCGGCTCGAGGCCAGTGACATACTCTCCAGCGCCGACCATCTTCCACTGGGTAAAGCGCGGCAGCTCTGCCTGGCGATACCGCACGTACACTCCCAGGCCTCGCCCGCCGTCATACCCACGGTTCACCAAGGCCACCGTCACATAGCCATCGGCATCGGCCTGCATGTCGTGGTAAAAGACCTGCTCGTCGTACCCCGCCACCGGCGCCTCGTAGAGATGGTGCCGATCCAGGCCGGGCGCCGCCACCTCGTCGCGCGGCTGGACCTTGGCCGAGGGAGCGACCAGCTCCGTCCCCTCTGACAGCAGCGGAAACCCAAAGTTCAGGTGATAGAGCAGCTGGTGCGGCGTGGTCCGGTATCCCTCGTTGGCCACCACGTCGCGGATCTCAAACCGAGACTCGCCCAGCCGGGCGTCAATGCGTCTGGTTAGCGTCAGGTTCTCGCCGAACACTACCGCCTCGCGCATCCTACCGCGGACCCACATCTCATAGCTGTCTCCGCGCCAGATGCCGTCCGACCACACGTTGCTGGCCGGCGTATGCGAGATACGCCCGTGCAAACCCAGCGCTTCGCCCTCGTCGACGTGCGGCGCGCCCGCATAGGTCAGCCCGCAGCTAGCCAGCAGCCCGCCATGGAATGTACGCAGCCAGCCTAGCCCCACAGGATCATAGTAGGCCGGGTTGGCCGGGCCCGGGGCCGCCTCCCACACCAGCGAAGCCCCCCGATAGCGCGCGACACCGATATCCATGCCGCGATCTAGCAACACCGTGAACTGCAGCCCCGAGCCCGTGTCGAACTCGGCCACACGCACGCCGGCGGCGCGCCCCTCGGTGAGCATCTTTTGCGTGACACCACCGAGTTGCGAATCCAGTCCCGTGTACCGCTGCAGTTCCTCCCGCGACCATTCTCGTCCATAGAGCTCGACCATACCCACCTCCCACCGTGCTCCTCAGAAAAGCAGGCGGGCGGCCGAGTTTACCCAGCCGCCCACCATGTCCGCATCCTAGACCCCTCGGCCGCTCACGCCAGCAACAGGTAGGGGTTTTCGATGTACCGCACGATCGCCTGTAGGAACCGAGCGGCGGGTGCCCCATCGACCAGGCGATGGTCCACCGTCAGGCCCAAGCCCATGCGCGATCGAATGGCGATCTGCCCATCCACCACGGCCGGCTCCTCGCGGATCCGACCCACGCTCAAAATGGCCGCCTCGGGCAGGTTGATCATGGCAGTGAAAAAGTCCACGCCATACATGCCCAGGTTTGTGATGGTAAAGGTGCCACCCGAGAGATCGTCGGGCTGCGACCGCCCTTCCCTCGCCCGCGCCACCAGTTCGCGAAACGCGACCGCCAGCTCCTTGACCGTCATCTCGTCGGCCCTGCGCAGCACGGGCACCAGCAGCCCGCGCTCGCTATCGACGGCCATGCCGATATTCACCTCTGGCAGGTAGCGGATGCCTCCGTCCTCGAGCCGCACGTTCATGTAGGGGAACTCGCGGAGGCAGCGCGCCACGATATAGGCCAAGATGTCATTGTACCCGATGCTGAACCCGAGCTCTTTGGCAAACGCATCCTTGAGCTGGGTGCGCAGTGCGACGAACGCGGTGGCGTCCACCTCGGCAAAGAGGCTGATGGGCGCCGTCTCGTCATGGGACTGGGCCATGCGCTGGGCAACGATAGCGCGGATGCCCTTGAGCGGCACCAGCTCGCCCGCCGCTGGGGCAGGAGCCACCGCGGCTGGGGTCGGCGTGGCGGCCGCAGCGCGAACGTCATCGGCCCGAACGCGCGGGCCGGCGGCTTGGACCGCATCCAACGACACACCCAACTGCTCGGCGGTGCGCCGGGCCAACGGCGTAGCGGCCGGCTGGCTGGCCATGAACGCCAGCACATCCTTTTCCACCACGCGTCCACCCGGACCGCTGCCCTCCACAAAGGCCAGGTCCACGTCCTTTTCCCGGGCCACGCGGCGCGCCCGTGGCGACGCAACTAACCGCTCGCCCGGAGCACGCACGGGCTCGGCTGGGGCAGGCGCCACCTCTTCAGCCCGCGCGCTGACCGCCTCTTCCTGGGGAGCGGCCTCCGCAGATGCCGGAGCGCCGGCGGGAGCCTTCCCGGCCAGCTCTGCCTCCGCCTCGGCCACGATAGCAGAGATGTCCTCGTCGGGATCCCCGATGATGCCGACGGGTGCCATCACCGGTACCGCAACGCCGGGCTGGAGCAGGATCTTGCGCAGAACACCCTTGTTCCGCGCCTCTACCTCCAACACCGCCTTGTCCGATTCCAGCGTGAACAACACGTCGCCGCGGTTGATCTCGTCGCCCTCTTGCTTGATCCACTCGACGATCGAGCCTTCCTCCATCGTCTGCCCAAGCTTGGGCAGGATTACCTTTTTCGCCATGGTTTCTCCTCAACCTCAGTGAAGGCAGCTCGCAACGTCACCGCAACACCTCGTGTACACCTTCGATGATGCGCGCCGTATTGGGGATGGCAGCATCCTCCAACGTCTCGGCCATCGGCACCGGCACATCCAGCGCCGCCACCCGCACCATGGGAGCATCGAGCCAGTCAAACGCCGTCTCGTTGATTAGTGTGAACAGCTCGCTGATGATGGACTGCGTTTTGTAGGCCTCGGTCACACCCACCACTCGGCCGGTCTTGCGCACCGACTGCACGACGGTCTCCAGGTCCAGCGGCTTGATGGTTCGTAGGTCCACCACCTCGGCGCTAATTCCCTCTTTGGCGAGCTCTTCGGCCGCCTCAAGCGCCCGAAGCACCATCCGCGAGTAGCTGATGATGGTCACGTCCGTGCCCACACGCTTGACGTCCGCCAAGCCGAGAGGAATCACATAGTCCTCTTCAGGGACCGGGCCCTTGGTGCCATAGAGCATCTTGTGCTCGATGAACATGACCGGGTTATCGCTGCGGATAGACGCCTTGAGCAGGCCCTTGGCGTCATACGGCGTTGCCGGCATCACCACATAGATGCCTGGGAAGTGGTTCCACAGCGCTTCGAGGCTCTGTGAGTGATGCGCCGCGATGCTGCGGCCCGCCCCGCCTTCGGAACGAACGACCATGGGCACCTGGGTCTTGCCGCCGAACATGTAGCGGTTCTTGGCCCCCTGGTTGGCGAGCTGATCCATGGCCAGCGGCGTAAAGTCCACATACATGATCTCGGCCACCGGCCGCAGCCCCGTCATGGCCGCGCCAACCGCCGCGCCGCCAATCAACGCCTCTGAGATGGGCGTGTCCTTGACCCGTTCGGGACCAAACTCCTCAAAGAGCCCGCGGGTAGCGCCATAGGCGCCGCCGTACAGCCCCACGTCTTCACCCATGATGAACACGGCGGGATCGCGCAGCATCTCTTCGCGCATGGCGTCGCGCAGCGCCTCACCATAGGTCTGGGTGCGCATGCTCTTGTCGGTGCGCACGCGCTCGGCCAGGCGCCGCTCAGCCTCGATGGCACTGGGCGTCACCGACTCGAGGACATAGACGTCCTCCTCCACCTCGGCGGGATCTGGCATGGGCGATTCGAGCGCGAACTCGGTCGCCGTTTCCAATGCGTCCTCGGCGGCCTTTTCCTGGGCATCCACCTCATCCTGGGTGGCGATGCCCACCTCGACCAGACGCTTGGCAAAGGTCACCAGCGGGTCGCGGTCACGCCAGGCTTGTTCCTCTTCCTTGGTGCGGTAAGCCCGAGGGTCGGAGCGCGAGTGGCCATACCAGCGGTAGGTCTTGCACTCGACCAGCGTGGGGCCCTCGCCGCTGCGGGCGCGTTCCAGCGCCGCCGAGACGGCCTCGCGCACGGCGATGGGATCCATGCCGTCCACCACCACGCCAGGCATGTCATAGGCGGAGGCGCGGGCCGCGATATCAGGCGTGGCGCTGACGCTATCGAACGGCACCGACATGCCGTACATGTTGTTCTCGACCACATAGACCACCGGCAAGCGCCAGGCCGACGCCATATTCAGGGACTCGTGAAAGTTGCCCGTGTTGCTGGCGCCGTCTCCGAAAAAGCAGACCGTGACGGTGTCCTTGCCCTGCATCTTGAGCGAAAGCGCCGCGCCCGTGGCCACCGGGATGTTGCCGCCGACGATGCCGGTAGCACCCAGATTGCCGCGCTGAACATCTGCGATGTGCATCGAGCCGCCACGCCCCCGGCAGTAGCCAGTGGAGCGGCCGCACAGCTCGGCCATCATCTTGTTGAGGTGCTCCTGGCGCTCCTCCTCGCTGGTCGTGAGGGTAACGCCCCGCGCATGGCAATGCCCGTGGCCGCGGTGGGTGCTGGTGATCACATCGTCGTCGCGCATCGCCGAGACGGTGCCAACCGGTACGGCCTCCTGCCCCGCCGAGAGGTGGGAGGCGCCCTTGATAACGTTCTGCCCCAGCAGATCGTATACCGTGTCCTCAAAGATGCGGATCTCCCACATCTGCCTGAGGAGGTCTAGCAGCTCCTCCTTGCCCAGGCCGCCCATCATCGCCTTGTCTGTCATGTCCTACCTTCTTCCTGATGCCGCTCGTACGGCCCATCGGCCACAGGCACCCCGGGCCACAACCCAACCACTCGTATCATAATGACGCTCCATTAGGGACCGCCTGAAGACTCTACCGCTACCTGCGCCAGGACGTCCTCCACCAATGTCCGAGTGGGCATCGTCGAGCCGTCGAGCGTGGCCGCGGCCGTGCCGCAGGCCACCGCCCAGCGCACTCGCTCCTCAGCCGGCAAGCCCCGGTGCCAGGCATAGATCCACCCCGCCAGCAAGGCGTCACCGGCGCCCACGGCGCTGGCCTCGGTGATGCGGGGCGCCCGCGCCCACAGGGCCACGCCGTCGTCATAGGAGATGGCGCCCTGCGCACCCATAGAGAGCAACACGCGCTCGGCCCCCAAGGCACGCAGCGCCGACAGGTTCTCCCTCCGGGCAACGCGCAGGTCAAGGCTGCGCCCCAGTAGCTCCTCCGCTTCGGCCAGGTTTGGCTTGATCAGGTGCGGTCTCGCCGCCAACGCTTGGCGCAGAGCCTCGCCAGATGCGTCCAGTGCCACGAACGCGCCCAGGCCGCGCAGTCGCGTCACCAGTTGCGCATAGGTCCCGTCTGGCGCCCCTGGCGGCAGGCTCCCCGACAGCACACCCATATCGCCGGACCCGACTCGATTGGCCATGTTCATCAGCCGACCCAGTTCCGCCTCGGTGACTACCGGGCCGGGCTCGTTCAGCTTGGTGGTGCGCCCGCATCCATCCTCCAGGATGGTCAAGTTGGACCGCGTCTCGCCGGCCACCTCACAAAAGGCGCATTCATACCGCTGCGCAGTGAGCCCCTCGCCAAGATGCCGACCTGCCGCCCCGCCCACAAAGCCCAGGAGCACGCTGCGCACCCCAAGCTGCCGCAAGGCGACCGAGACGTTCACCCCCTTGCCCGCCAGGTCCGTGGTGACAGAGGTGGCGCGGTTGAGGCCACCCACCTCCAGCTGATCAAGATGCAACGTCCGATCGATGGACGGATTCAGCGTGAACGTATAGATCATGCCTCAAGCTAGGCCTGCATCAGGGCTGCGTGCGCGCGCAGCACCAGGGCGCCCAACGGCTCGCCGGCCAGTATGCCGCTGACCGCGTCCATCACCTGGGGCAATCCCTCGTCCGCGATTCGTCGGGACAGACGAACAGCCATGGGGTCATCGGGCTGGTCATAGGCCAGCGCCGCGGCGATACCCGTAGCCAAATGGACCGGCTCCAGGCCGGCTCGCTCGGCCAGACGGGCCGCCCCCACCAAGCGATCCTCAGGCGCCAGCTTGCGCAGGGGGTCCCGCGCCAACCGGCGGATCGGATCCTGCAGGACACGATTGTCGAACCGCCGCAGCAGGTCATCGACGTGAGCCTGCAGCCAGGCGGGATCGGCCCCATAGCAGGCCGCGATGCCCTGTGCCGATTCGGCCAACGCCCCCTCCAAAACCGACCGCACCTCGGGATCAGCCAGCGCATCGTACCCGAACTCGTATCCACGCTGATAGCCGAGATAACCCAGGATCGCGTGGCCGGCGTTGTGGAGGTAAAGCTTGCGCGCCGTAAAGAGGGCAAACCCCTCGTGCGCCTCCATGCCCACCACGCAAGGCACCGGGCCGACGAACCCCTCCGCGTCCACCGGAAGCTCCTTGTACGGCTCGGCGATGATCAGGCTCGGATTCTCGGCCCGTAACGAGGCCGGCAGCTCGGGCACCATGCGCCCGATCACCGTGTTCACGAACCCCACGTGACCGTCCAGGTAGGCACGCTGCGCCTCTTCCAGATGCTCGGCCACCAAGCCACGCAGGATGGCCGCCGCGCCCTTGAGGTTCTCACACACAATGATGTTAAGGGGCTCTTCGAAGCCCCTCTCTTGGCGCCGCGCCACGCCGGCCGCCAGCACCGGGGCAATGTGCGCAAGCGCCCGCGCGCCCACTGCCGTGGCCGCGATGCTAGTCTCGGCCAGCGCGTCGGCCACGGCATCGGTATCGGTAGCCAGCAAGCCCGTCACCGGAGTGATGGTCAGGTCCTGCTGGCCGTCATTGTCCACCAGGCGCAGCGTGTAGCGCTGGTCAGCCGCCAGAGCACCGATGAGGAGCTCATCGATATCCACAAATACCACGCGGTAGCCCGACTCGGCAAAGAGCTGCCCAAGGAATCCTCGGCCAACATTGCCGGCGCCGAACATGACCGCCTGCTTGCGGCCGCTCGCCCCCTCGCGACTCACCTAGCGCATCTCCTGCCCACCAGTGACATTGATCGCCTGGCCAGTCATGTAGGACGAGGCATCGCTCGCCAAAAAGATCATGACGTTCGCCACGTCATCATAGGTGCAGCCACGCTTCATGGGCACCTGATCGATATACTTTTGGCGAACCTCTTCTTCAGTGATGCCTTGGTTCCGGGCGTACTGCTTGAACAGGCTATCCACCCACAGTGGCGAATCCAGCAGGTTGCCGGGGCAGATGGCGTTCACGCGGACGCCTTCCTCGGCCAGCTCTAGCGCCAGGCTCTGGGTGAGGCCGATGCCCCCGAACTTGCTGGCGGCATAGGCCGAGTTCTTATAGCTGCCCTTTTTGCCAGACTTGCTATTGATCTGGATGATCACGCCGCTCTGCTGACGCTTCATCACCGGGGTGACCGCGCGCGCCATGTTGAAATAGCCCACCAGGTTCACCTCGATGGTCAGGCGCCAGCGTGCCGGGTCGATCTCGTCAACGGGCCCACTGAACAGGACCCCCGCGTTTGACACCAGGACGTCGATGCGTCCCATGGCCTCCACGGCCTGCGCGACCGCCGCCTCACACTGGGCGACATCGGTTACGTCCGCGTGCACGGCCATAGCTCTCACGCCATGCTGCGACGCGATCTCTTCAGCTACGCTCTGCGCTTGGTCGTCCTTGATGTCTGCCACCACCACGTCAGCGCCTTCGCGCCCCAGCCGATGGGCCAAAGCGGCTCCCAATCCCTGGCCGGCCCCCGTTACCAGGGCTACCTTGCCCGTCAACGCGCGACGATCCGTCATGGGAGCATCTCCTTGAGAAATTCAGCCTCGGCCTCGCCCGTCCAGCTCTCGTTGGGTCCTAACTTGGCATAGACGCTGGGCAAAGCAGTCTTGAGATCAGCTAGCGTGGTAAGCGGGAACTCGAGAATGGTCGGATAGACGACGCATTTGCCCTCAAAGGCCTGGTTCATGACGCCCTCGATGCCCTTGCGAGCATCGCACAGGCCACAGATGGCGTCCACCGACAGGTTGGTGTTGAGCCGCTGGCCTTCGGTATACTCGAGCATGCTGCGCAGGTCGTTGATGCCCGAGCCGCTGGTTCCACGGAAGCGGATGCCCCGCTCGACCACTACGCGCAGGTCAATCGGCGCGCGGGTTCCGCGGGTCAGCCCAGCAAAGATATTCATAGCCCCGCCGTCAGCCAGCAAGGCCACCGCTCCGGCCACCACACGGGCGCTGGGCGCCATCACGGCCACGTCATCATACCCGCCGCCACCCGTCATCTCCTTGAGCTGAGC
>Ga0123328_1001978_pt1 | contig 19169 bp, 14 predicted proteins | sample BioC12SIPDNA_2_FD_89702 | JGI IMG/M metagenome (GOLD analysis project Ga0123328, IMG submission 89702) | Anaerobic biogas reactor microbial communites from Washington, USA - Biogas_R1_A C12 SIP DNA | ecosystem: Engineered > Bioreactor > Anaerobic > Unclassified | place: Washington, USA...
CCGCAGGAAAGCCGCGAGCTGTTCAAGATCATGCGCGAGTTGGCGGCGCAGGGCGTGTCGATCATCTTCATCACGCACAAGCTGAAAGAGGTCTTCGAGGTCGCGACGAACATCGTTGTGATGCGCAATGGGCGCGTCGTCGGCGCCACCACGCCCGAAGAAGCGACGGAAGCGTCGCTGGCCGCGATGATGGTGGGCCGCGAGGTCATCCTGGAGATCGAGAAGGACGAGGCGACGCCTGCCGAGCCAGTGCTCGAGGTGCAGGGGCTCAACGCCTTCAACGATCGCGGCGCCAAAGCGCTGACCGACGTGAGCTTCATGGTGCGCGCGGGTGAGGTGCTGGGGATCGCGGGGGTGCAGGGTAACGGGCAGACCGAGCTGGTCGAGGTCCTCACCGGGCTGCGCGAGGCAACCAGCGGCTCGGTCCGGTTGCTCGGCGTCGAGCTTCAACCGGACGTCCAGCCGACCGGCGGGCTGTGGCAGCGCGCCGCCGCCTTTGTGATCGATATGGTGTTGGTGGGCGCGATCGCCTATCTGCTCGGTTACTTCGTCGCGTACTTCGGCGAGAGCACGTTCCAGAATGCCTCGACCGCGACGCGCGTCGCCGGGGCGCTGATCGTGCTGATCGTCGTCGATGCGATCTACTTCCTCGGAAGCTGGAAAGCCGCTGCGCGCACGCTCGGGATGTCGTTCTTCTCACTGGAAATCGCTAACGAGCAGGACAAGCGTCCCAACACGCTGCGACTGGTGATGCGCTACCTCGTCTGGCTGGCGCTGCGGCTCCCGGTGTTTATCCCGGCAGTGGTTTCGTTCGCGCTGGCGCAGCGCGACCCGGAGCAGCGCAACTGGTTCGATCGCTGGCTGCGGCTGCGCGTCATCCGCCGCGCTCGCATCACCGCGCGCGACATCAAGGACACCGGCTCCAGCCACGTCCCCGAAGATCGCCAGCGGCACGGGCTGGTCTCGCTGTTCTCCGTGGCAGACAACCTGGTACTGAATGACTACTACACCCGGCCCTTCGCGCAGGAGCCAACAGCGCTGATTGCGCCGCTCGCGCTAGGGCGTTACGCGCTGGTGGTCGGCGTGGTCATGGCCGCGCTGACGGGGCTTGCGCTGTGGGTGTGGGACTCATGGCTGTGGACGGCGCTGCTCGATGCGTACAACGTTCCGGCGGACATGCGCGAGTTCGCCACCGATGTCGCGCTTGGCAGCGAGCGTTCCGCCGCGCTTCAGTGGCCGATGATCATCAGCATCTTGCTGCTGCTCGGCGCTGAAATCCTGTTCGCGATCATCGCGCACGGCGTCACCATGCTGATCTTCGGCATCGCGCCAGTCAAGGCGCTGATCGAGCGCACGCGCGCTGCGCTGCGCCGGGTGATTGGGCGCGAGGCGACGGACACCGACGGTGGCCTGCTGCGCAACGAGACCGCAATTGACGCCAACGCGCAGCAGTTGATCAAGGAGTACGACATCCGCACGCCCTCCGCCGAAACAGCGGGCGGCAGCCTGTCCGGCGGCAACCAGCAGAAGATGATCGTCGCCCGCGAGCTCAGCCGCCAGCCACGCTTGCTTATCGCGGCGCAACCCACGCGCGGCATCGACGTCGGCTCGATCGAGTTCATCCACCGGCGCCTGATCGACCAGCGCGACGAGGGCGCGGCGGTGCTGCTCGTCTCGGCGGAGCTTGACGAGATCATGGCGCTATCGGACCGGATCGCAGTCATGTACAAGGGTCAGGTTATCGACACGGTCGATCCGCGCGAGATCACACGCGAGGAGATCGGCCTGCTGATGGCGGGCATTCACCCCGATCAACGCACCGGGGAGCCTGCCCTCGCCGGACCGTAAGCGCAACCTGAACGCGACACGTGCAACACGCGGGAGCCGCTATTCAGCCGCTCCCGCGTGATTTTTTCTGCCCGAGCGCCAACTTCCCCCGTCTCAGCAGCGGGTCGCTGTGGTATAATTTCCGCCCACAGACACAAACGCCCCATTTGGCAGAAGGATCGAACACGCATGGCAGACATGCTTTTGGACAAGCTGGCCGGGATCGAGGTGCGCTATGACGAACTGGAACGCCTGATCAGCGACCCGGCCAATGTGAGCGATTATGAAAAGGTCGCGGAGCTGGCGCAGGAGCGCGCCGAGATCGCGGATATTGTCAGCGCCACGCGCGAGTACCGTCAGGCGCTGGACGAGCTAGAACAGGCGCAGGCGCTGATCGACGACCCTGATATGGCTGAACTGGCGCGCGAAGAAGCTTCCGCGCTGGAATCACGCATTACCAAACTCGAGGAACAACTCCGGCGGATGCTTCTGCCCCGCGACCCGCGCGACGACAAGAACGTGATCATGGAAATCCGCGCCGGAACGGGCGGGGACGAGGCCGGGCTGTTCGCGGCGGCGCTGTTCCGCATGTACACGCGCTACGCGGAGAATCACCGCTGGAAGATCGAGATCATCAGCGCCAACGAAACAGGTGTCGGCGGCTATAAAGAGATCGTCTTCGAGATCAAGGGCAAGGGCGCTTATTCGCGGCTGAAGTTCGAGAGCGGCGTGCATCGCGTCCAGCGCGTCCCCACGACCGAGAGCCAGGGGCGCATCCACACTTCGACCGCGACGGTCGCCGTGCTGGCCGAGATCGACGACGTGGACATTGAGATCAACCCGAACGACCTGCAAATCGACACGTATCGCTCGGCAGGCGCGGGCGGGCAGAACGTCCAGAAGAACGAGACAGCGATCCGCATTCACCATATCCCCACCGGCCTGATCGTCGCCTGCCAGGACGAGCGCAGCCAGCTTCAGAACAAGCTCCGCGCCATGAGCATCCTGCGCGCCAAGCTGTACGAGATGGAGCAGGAACGCCTGCGCAGCGAGCAGGACGCCGACCGCCGCAGCCAGGTGGGCACCGGCGAGCGCAGCGAGAAGATTCGCACCTACAACTACCCGCAGAACCGCGTCACCGATCACCGCATCGGGATGACAACGCACAATCTCCCGGCGGTGCTCGACGGCGAGCTAGACGAGTTCATCGACGAGCTGGCGACGCGCGAAGAGTCCGACCGGTTGCAGTCCATCGAGGCGTGATGGCGCACCCGCAGCGCGTTGACCAGGCGCTGGCGTGGGCGCGCGCGCAGTGGCGCGAGGAGACGGACGCGGAGCCACTGGACGCCGATCTTCTGCTGGCGCATGTGCTCGACCTACCGCGCGCCGCGCTGTTGGCCCGCCCAGAAGCCGCGCTCACCCGCGCGCAGGCGGATCGGTTCGCCGCGCTGGTCATGCGCCGCGCCGAGGGCACGCCGGTCGCGTATCTGATCGGGCGCCATCCCTTCTACGACCGCGACTTCCTGGTAACGCCGGATGTGCTCATTCCCCGCCCCGAAACCGAGCACCTGATCGAAGCGGCCCTCACGTGGGCGCGCGGGCGCGGCCCGCTGCGTGTGGCAGATGTCGGGACCGGCAGCGGCGCGATCGCGGTCACGCTGGCGGCGCATCTGCCGGACGCGCGCGTCCACGCCATCGATCGGTCGGCGGCGGCACTGGCCGTCGCGCAGCAGAACGCCGAGCGCGCAGGCGTCGCCAGGCACGTGACGTTCCACCAGGGCGATCTGCTCGCTCCGCTGCTGGTCTCCAGCGAACCTCTCGACCTGATTGCCGCCAACTTGCCGTATATCCCCTCGGCTGAGCTCGCCGCGCTCGACGTGGCGCGGCACGAGCCCGCTCTCGCGCTGGATGGCGGCCCGGACGGTCTGGACGTGATCCGGCGGCTGCTGGCGCAGGCGCCCCGCACGCTGGCGGCGAATGGGCTGATGCTGCTAGAGCTTGGCGCGGGGCAGGGCGCGCAAGCCGCGGCGCTGGCAGCGGAACAATTCCCCGGTGCGGCGATTGTGGTGCTGGCCGATTACGCCGGGCACGATCGCGTGCTGCGCGTGGAAAGGCGCGCCCAATGAGCGTCCGCGTGCTGCCGGTGGATGCGCCCGGAGCAGCCGCCGAAGCCGCCGACGTGCTGCGCGCGGGCGGGTTGGTCGTGCTGCCGACCGACACGGTGTACGGCGTCTCCGCCGCAATTGACGAAGCCGCGATTGACCGCATTTTCGCCGCCAAGCAGCGCCCGCCAGAGCGCGCCGTTCCCGTGCTGCTGGCCGATCCTGGCAGCGCGCACCTGGTCACGCGGGAATTCTCCGCAGAGGCGCAGCGGCTGGCAGAGGCGTTCTGGCCCGGCCCGCTGACGATCGTCGTGCCGCGCCGCGAGGGTCTGCCGCCCAATCTGACACAACTGCCGACCGTCGGCGTGCGCGTGCCCGATCACGCGGGCGCGCGAGCGGTGATCGCGGCGGCGGGCGGTGCGCTGGCCGTGACCAGCGCCAACCGGAGCGACGAGCCGCCCGCCTGCACGGTAGACGATGCGATCGCGGCGCTCAGTGATCGCGTGGCGCTATACCTCGATGGCGGGCCATGCCCCGGCGGCGTGCCCTCAACCGTCATCACGTTTGAAGCGGGCGCGCTGCGCGTGGTGCGCCCCGGCCCTCTGTCAGAAGCCATGCTGCGCGCCGCGCTCGAACGCGACAACTGAGCGTTCTAACGCCAAACTTTAAGGCGTCGTCAGGCGGAAAATCCCCGGGTGCCAATTGCCCAATTACCGAATGATCTTTTGCACTGTTAACATCTAAGCGCCCCGTTTATAGTTGCAAAGAAAGTTGGACGACAATGACCGTTAGCGTTGCCGATCAGCTTGAAGCTATGCTGGCGCTGCTGCTTGCAGCGGCGTTGGGTGCCGTGGTTGGGCTCAATCGCGAGTCGACCGGGCGCCCCGCTGGCCTGCGGACCAATATGCTGGTCGCGATCGGGGCGGCGCTGGTCATGGTGATGGCCCGGCTGCAGTTCTCGCCGGACACCACCGGACGGCTTGCGACCGGCGTCCTGACCGGGATCGGTTTTCTGGGCGGCGGGGTGATCATTCACCGCAAGTCGCAGGTGCAGGGCCTGACGACCGCGGCTTCGATCTGGCTGGTCGCGGTGATCGGATTGACGGTTGGCGCGCAGCTTTATCTGCTGGCGGCAGGCACGACGGTGCTAAGCTGGTTCGTGCTCGCGGTGCTGGTTCGTGTTAGCCGCGAAATCGAGCCAGAACAAGGTGATGAGGATGAGGTGGTCGACTGAAGAGAACCCGATGCGTGCGCTATTCGTCCTCGGTGGGCAGATGGCGCTCGATGTGGTTCTTGACCGCGAACACGGCAGCTTCGGCCCGGTTGGACACCTGCAGCTTGCTGAGGATGTTTCCGACGTAGTTGCGGACGGTCCCCTCGCCGAGGAAAAGCTGCGCCGCGATCTCGCGGTTGGTCAGCCCTTCAACCATCAGCGCCAGAATACGCATCTCTTGCGGCGTCAGTTCGGAAAAAGCCGAAGCTTCCTTGACCTGAGCCGCCTGACGCACCTCTTCGAGCAAGGCTTTGGTCATGCTCGGGTCGATCAGCGCGTCACCGGCAGCGACGGTGCGAATGGCGTCGACCAGATCGGCGCTGCCGACGCGCTTCAGCACGTACCCGACCGCGCCTGCGCGGACCGCGTCCATCACCAGCTCGTCCTCGGCGTACGAGGTCAGCATGATGACTTTGCAGCCCGGCAGCTCGCCGACGATCTGCTCGCAGGCTTCAATGCCGGACAGACCGCCCGGCATGCGAATGTCCATGACGACGATATCGGGCTGGTGGGCAACGGCCTGACGCACAGCATCCAGGCCGCTCTCGGCTTCGGCGACGACCTGAAAGTCCGGCTGCTGCTCGAGCAGCGCTTTCAGCCCAGCCCGAACAACAGCGTGGTCGTCGGCGATCAGAATTCTCAAAGGCGTCACTAGCTTATTACTCCGGCGTGTCCGGTGAGTATCGCTGGCACGTGCGACAATGCGGCTCGAACTCCGGGCGGGCGTCAGAATCTCGACCGGAATACGTGGTCCAAGAAAGTCTAAGTGCTTTCTGATTATACAAGGTGACCGGTGAAATTCCACCTACAACCAGTTCAAGCGTCGTGTTGTAGGGCTGGATTCTTCTCATTTTATTGGTAAATATCCAGGGAAAATAGTAATCCCAATTCGAATTGAGGTCAAATTGGCTGTGACGATGAACCCTACCTCAAACCACACAACCCAACCCGACCGCCATTTGCAGATGGTGGACGCACTGAGCCGGGCGGTGGCTGCCGTCACCAGCGAGCTAAGCCTGCCGCGCACGCTCCAGGCGATTGTCGACATCGCGCGCGAGCTTGCCGAAGCGCGTTACGCCGCGCTTGGCGTGCCGAACGACGATGGGACGCTCAAAGCGTTCATTACCAGCGGCATGGAAGCCACAACTGCCGCCGCAATCGGCCACGAGCCGCGCGGGCGAGGGCTGCTCGGCGCGATCCTGGAAAGCGACGAGCCGATTCGCCTGGACAACCTGCACGAGGATCCGCGCTCTGCCGGGTTCTGCGAGAACCACCCTGAGATGACGCGGATGCTCGGCGTGCCGATCATCAGCCGGGGCGAGCGGCTCGGCAACCTCTACCTGACCGACCCGCTCGACGGCGAGCCGTTCAGCGAGGACGACGAGCGCATGATCGTCCTGCTCGCCAAGCACGCCGCGATCGCGATCGAAAACGCGCGCCTGTCCGAGCAGCTTCAGAAGCTGGCGCAGAGCCGCGAGCGTGACCGTATCGGTATGGAGTTGCACGACGGGGTGATCCAGTCTGTTTACGCAGTTGGTATGAAGCTGGAGATCATGCGCGGGCAGTTTCCGATGACGCCAGACCAGGAGCAGCAGTATCAGGGCATCATCGAAGACCTGAACCAGATCATTGAGGACATCCGCCTCTACATCCGCAACCTGCGGACCGCGCGCGACGAGCAAGCAACCTTTGGGCAGCGGCTCGACAACCTCGCGCGGCACTTCAAGGACTTCTCGCAGGTGGATGTCGTGCTCGATGTGCCCTCGTCGTTGCGCACGCTCAACGAAAAGCAGCGCCACTCGCTCTCGCAGATCGCCCGCGAGGCGCTCTCGAACGTCGCGCGGCACGCGGAAGCGACGCAGGTCCGCGTGAAGGTGCGCGAGGTCGGCAGCAACCTGGTGATGACGATTTCCGACAACGGCAAGGGCTTTAACCCGGACAAGATCGATAACCCGAACAGCTTCGGGCTGCGCAACATGGATCAGCGCGCGCGCCGCCTGGGGGGGACGCTCCTGATCGAGAGCGACGACCACGGCACGACGATCTCAGTACAGATCCCATTCCGGCCGTAACGAAGCGAAGAACAGCAAAAAAAGCAGCGGTGCGAGTTCGCGCTCTCCCGCTGCTTTTTGCTTCCTGTCGCTGGTCGGGGTGGAGCAAGCCTCGCGCCTGCAAAACGCGAGACGTCACCCTTCAGATGCTCAAGCGCGTATCACGCTCTAAATCACCCTCTCCGGCGCGACGCGCTGCCCGGTCTCTGCCGAACGCAGCATCGCCTCGATCACCGCGACATCCTGCACGCCCTCGGCGGGGGTGTTTGCGTGCGCCTCGCCGCCCCGGATCGCCGCAGCGAACGCCAAGAACTCGTTCTGGATGCCGCTGCGCCCTTCGATGTCGATGCGCCGCGTCTGCTCGTCCGCGCCGGTGACCTCGATCCCGTGATGGTGCACGCGCAGCGCGCCGGTCTCGCCTACGACCCGCAGCGACGCGGGCCAGGGCGACCCGGCGGCGTACGTCACGCTGTACGCGCCGAGCGTCCCGTTGTCGAACGTCAGCGCCGCGCTGATGCTATCGACCGGCGGCAGATCGGGCCGGTGCTGCGCTGACGCCGCGCTGACCGACGCGACCTCGCCCGCGATCATGCGCAGCATGGCGATGTGGTGCACGCCGCCATCTAGCAAAAACCCGCCCATGAACGCGTTCTCGCGCCGCCAAAGCGTGCCGTAATACGGGTTCTGCGCCGCCATCGCCGTGTGCCCGATCCAGTCCAGCGTCAGCAAGCGCCCGATTGCCCCATCCGCGATCAGCGAGGCCGCCTGCCGAAACGCCGGTTCATAGCGCCAGTTCTCCGCGACCATCCACACCACATCCGGGCGCGCCGCGTGATAGCCGAGCAAGCGCCTCCCCTCTGCCACGCTTGACGCGGCGGGCTTCTCGCTGATCACATGCTTGCCCGCTTCGAGCGCGCGCTCCACGCCTTCCGCCAGCCGGGGAATTGGCCACACGACATCGACCGCGTCAATATCGTCCCGCGCCAGCAGCCCGGCGAGGTCATCCGTCACAGTCACCTCGCCGGGAACCAACCGCGCCGCCTCCGCTGCAGAGCGTGAGGACACATCGCGTGAGTAGATCGCGACGATTTCGAAGGTGTCTTGCAATGCGTTCAGCGCCGGGATGTGCGCGTCCCGCGCGAACAGCCCCGTGCCCAACAACGCCAGCCGGATCGGTCGTGCAGCGGCCATAGTTGTTTCTCCTTTGGAATGACTCTGCGCCGGGAACATTCTCCCAACCCCGATCTCTTTCCCAAAAATGAGGGGGGAAGCCCGTTCAGTTCTTATTCCTTCCCTCGTTCTGGGAGAAGGTATGCCGACCATAGGTCGGAAGGATGAGGGGAGACAATCAGCCCGTGCAATCCATAACAGCTAAAGAATCCGTCGGATGCGCAGCGCAAGGTGCACCGCGAGCCGCGTATCCGGGTTGTCAAGCTCCAGCCCGCTGATCTCGCGGATGCGCTCCATGCGGTAGAGCAGCGTGTTACGGTGGACGTGCAGGCGCTTGGCCGTGCGCGTCAGGTTGCCGTGCTCCTCAAAGAACGCTTCGAGCGTGGTCAGGAACTCCGCGCTATTCGGGTTGTCGTCGGCCAGCTCGCCAAGCGTCTCGATGTAGAATTTGCTGAGTTCCGGCGACCCGGCCAGCAGCGACAGCAAGCGATAGACGCCCATCTCTGAAAATGCCAGCGGCGAGGTCAGGCGCCATTGCTGCGCGGTGCGGTAGGCGGCAACCGCCTGGTGGAAGCTATCACGCCACGCGGGCAGATCGACCGCCGGGCGGCCCATCCCGACCGCTACTGGCGTGTCATAGCGCTCCATCACGCGGCCCTGCACCGCCAGCGCCAGATCGCGCGCGTTCGTCTCGTCGCCCTCGCAGAAGACGATCACCTCGCTGCCATACGGCTGCACCAGCGCGCCAAAGCCCAGCGCGCTCGCTTGTTCGTTGCACAGCGCCTCGATCTGGCGAGCGGTTGGCTGGTTCTCGCGCAAGCCGCCGATGTACAGCGTGCTGTAGGCTTGGTCGGGCTGGTAGCCGAGGCGCGTCAGCCGCAACAGCGCCTCGTTCTCGTTGATCATGCTGCCGAGGAACTGCTCCAGCACGTTGCCCTGCACGCGCTTCTGCGCCTCGCGGATGGCCTTTTCCTTCGCCATTTCCAGCGCGCAGACCGCCGCGCCATGCCGCGCAAACGCCACGTCGAACGCGTCCAGGTCGTCGCCGTCTTCGAACACGAGCGACAGAAAGCCGCGCCCCATCTTACCCGCGACAATCGGCGCGACCAGCCGCCGAAGCTGCATGCGGGGCAGCGGGATCGACACCGGATCGGGGCTGGCCTGCGCGACTTCCATCCGGTCGCGGAACAGCGCGGGCAGCGGGTTCACGTCATACAGCGCATCCTCGACCGCCGGCCACATGGCCGACTCGGTCAATGGTCCAGCCGCGGCAAGCGTGTGCAGCCGCTTATCCTGCACGACGACTGTCTTCCCAGCCAGGTCCGCCAGCGCCACCGTCAGCGCGTGCAGCCCGCGATTCTCGGTTGAAAGCTGCAAAAGCTGCTCGCGCACCTCGCGGCCCCGCTCATCCGGCGCGATGGGGTTGCCAACCAGCAACTGCCCGACCTGCCGCTCGATGATGCGCAGTTGGGCCGTATCCGGCAGGCGCAGCAGGGGGATCTGCCGCTCGTCGGCGGCGGCGATCGCCGGGAGCCCGATCTCGCCTGCGACCGCGATCGCGGCGACTTCCATTTCGCTCAGGTCGTGGATGAGGCTCGCCAGCGTGAGCTTGTCGCTGAGCAGGCGCATCGCGTCTAGCGAGATCAGCGCCAGCTCGCCTCCGGCCAGATCAGGAAACGCAGGCGGGCGGGTGTTCAGAACGCTGACCCACTTGACGCGGCGCGTCATCCCGGCTTGCCCGGCGACGACCGTCGTCCCGACCGGCAGCGCCAGCCGCAGCAGGTCTTGCACGCTATAGCGCGACTGCTGGTTCACCGCTGCTCCCCTCACGCGATTCTAAAGACCGTTACGTCCGGCGTTTGGTGTAGGGGCGGAACCTGCTCCGCCCGTGGAGACTCACATCTATGCTGGCAGCGGGCGATGCAAGCATCGTCCCTACGAGAAGCACCGGGACAGGCGCCATGCTCCCCTCATCTGCCTCAATAAATCCCCAGATACCGCTCTAGTTCCCACGGGCTGACCACGAGCAAATAGTCCTGCCATTCCAGACGCTTGGCTTCGAGAAAGCGCTCGTAAAGATGCAGGCCGAGCGCCTCGCGCGCCAGCTCGCTGCTCTCGAACTCTTCGAGTGCAATATCCAGCGAAGTCGGCAGGGTGGTCAGGTGGCGGCGGCGGTTGGACACCTCGTAGAGTTCCTCATCGGCGGCAGGCGGCAGCGCCAGTTCGTCACGCATCCCGCGCAGTCCTGCCTGCAGCATCACCGCAAACGCGAGGTACGGGTTGCAGCTTGGATCAGGCGCGCGCATCTCAATCCGCGTGCCGAACTGCTGCCCCTCGGCCAAACGCGGCACGCGCACCAGCGCGCCCCGGTTCAACTGCGCCCACGTGACGTAGATCGGTGCTTCCAGGCCGGACATCAACCGGCGATAGCTGTTGACCAACGGCGCGAGGACGGCGCACATCTCGCGGGCGTGCGCGAGCTGCCCCGCCAGGAAGTGCCGCCCCGCGGCGGACAGGCCGTATTCGTCCGCCAGATCGGTGAAGATGTTCTCGTCCGTCTCGCACGACGCCAGCCATTGATGCACGTGCATCCCGCTGCCGGGCGCGTCCGAGATCGGCTTGGGCATAAAGGTGGCGAAACGCCCTTCCTGCGCCGCAATGGTGCGGACTGCCGTGCGGGCGGTCACGATCGCGTCAGCCGCTTGCAACACGTCGAGCGGCGCGAGGTCCAGCTCATGCTGCCCGCCGCCGACCTCGTGATGGCTCGATTCCACCACGATGCCCATCGCGCGCAGCGCATCCCCGACGCGCTTGCGGATCACGCGCGCCGTGCCGTCGGACGCATCGAAATAGCTGGACTGGTCATCCGCCACGAGCGGGCCTTCTTCCGGCGAATCGCGGAAGATGTAGTATTCCAACTCCGGCGCAACGCGATAGCGCACTCCTTGTTCGGCAGCCGCTTCGACCGCTCGCCGCAGCGCGCCACGCGGGTCCCCAGCGAAGGGCTGCGCGTTCGGCGTGTAGACGTCGCAGAAGACACGTGCAGTCCGCCCGACATCCTCGCGGTGCGCTTCCCACGGCAAGATCGCCAGGGTGCTGAGGTCTGGCATCAGGTACATATCAGACTCAGCCACCCGCGCAAAGCTTTCGACTGCCGAGCCGTCGAACCAAACGCCCGCCTCAACCGCCGCGGGCAGCACGTCCAGATCGATGGTGACCGATTTGACGATGCCCATCACGTCGGTGAATTGAAGCTCGACCGCGCGGACGTTGCGCTCGTGCAGGTCGGCGCGCGCTTCTTCGACATGGGTGTACTTGGGAAGGGACTGTTCGACCATACTCTCCATCCAGCCGCTGGACAGTTTGTCCAGCACTCGCTTGCATTATAACAATGTTTTGGGCCGGGCCGCGTGGTGGTTCCAGCTAGAGCCTAGCGAAGCGTACAGCCGATGAGCAATTCTTTGGTGCGAATTGCCTAACCCACGTCTGGCTTTCCACGTGCTGCGCATGCCGAAGAGGGGTTGACGCCTGACCGGCGTTTGCTCAACGGCATACCCTCGGGGCGCGCAGCACACAACTTTCGTGATAAGATTACAAATAAGGCTTTGTGAGTCAGGCTCGCCCGAGGCGAAACATCGGACGGGCTGTTATCGGCTATATTTGGAATGAGGGCCCCGATCATGAATCGCTTTGTACGCTGGCTGACCATTTTGGCAGTAACGGTGGCCGCGCTTGGCGTGGTCATCGCGGACACACCGCCCTCGGCTTCGGCGCAGGGCGCGTGGACCGCGCAAGTCTGGAACAATCGTGATTTCGCAGGCGCGCCCGTCTGGACCGGGACGACCGGCGCGATCAACTTCACCTGGGGGCAAGGGCCGCCGGTGATTAACGGCGTCACGACCACGGGCCTGACCGATAATTTCTCGGTGCGCTTCACTACGAGCGCGTTCTTTTCGGCAGGAACCTATCGCTTCACGATGCTGGTGGACGACGGCGGGCGGCTGTTTGTCGATGGCGTGGCGGTCATCAACGACTGGCGCGAAGCGGCGCAACGCACCGTGCAGGGGGAACACACCTTCGCGACCGATGGCACGCATACCATCGTCGTCGAGATGTTTGACGCGCTGTACGACGCCACCATCCACGCCAACTGGGCGCTGACCAGCGGCGGCGGCACAACGCCCCCCACCGGCGGCACCAGCCTGTGGTACGCCGACTACTTCAACGGCCCAGACCTGGGCGGCCCGGTCATCTTCTCGACCTCGTACCCGGCCAGCGGTCTAAACCTCAACTGGGGCATGGCAGCGCCCGGCGGGCCGGTTCCGGCGGACAATTTCTCGGCGCGCTTTCTGCGCTATCTCACCGTCCCGAACGACCTGCCCGAAGGTATCTACACCTTCCACGCCTACGCGGACGACGCCTTCCGCTTCTATGTGGACGGCACGCTGATCCTTGACCGGTGGGACACACTGGCGACTGAACGCGTGACCGCCGATGTGACGTTGCTCAATGGGCCGCACACGCTCCGCTTTGAGTACCGCGAGATCTCGCAGAACGCGTACCTGTTCCTGACCTGGACGCCGCCCGCCGCGCAGAACCCGGTGCTCGCGCCGACCGGCGGATCGGTCCCACCGTCCGCTGCACCGCCAGCGGCTCCCAGTGGCATCACAGCGACGGTCAACACCTCGCGCCTGAACGTTCGCTCCGCGCCGACTGTGGGAAACAACATCCAGACCACCATCGGGCGCGGGCAGTCTTTCCCGGCGACAGGACGCACTGGCGATAACGCCTGGATTCAGCTCACTGTCAACGGGCAGAGCGGCTGGTCTTCGGCGCAGTACCTCGGGCTGAGCGGCGACATCAACGCCCTGCCGGTGATCGACGGCCAGGGAGGCGGCGAGGCGCCCGCTCCACCACCGCCGCAGCCGACCGGCGTGCGCGGCCAGGTGCTGACGAATCTGCGCCTGCGCGCCGAGCCAACGACACGCGCCGCGCAAGTCGGCGGCGTGCGCTGGGGCGAGACGGTTGACATCATCGGGCGCAGCAACAACCACGCCTGGTACCAGATCATGCGCGCCAACGGCCAAACGGCCTGGGCGTTCGCCACCTGGATCCGCATCATCGAAGGCAACTTTGACGCCCTGCCGTACACGGACGGCTCGCAGCCTGTCACCGCGCCGCCGCCCACCGAGGGCATCGTCGCCCAGGCGTACGGCAACATGGTAATCCGCAACGGCCCCGGCCTGCAGTACGCGCGAATCAGTAAGGCGCAGTGGGGCACGCGCGTCCAGGTGCTGGGCATCAGCCCGAACGGGCAGTGGCTCAAGGTGCGTCACGGCGACGTGGTCGGCTGGTCGTCGGCGCCGTGGTATCGCTTTGTGCAAGGCAGTCTGACCGACGTGCCGGTCACCAATCAGTAATTACCGCATACTCGCAAACCCACACGCACTGCTGCGCGCTCCGGCCCGTCGGAGCGCGCAGGTTTTTGCGCGGCGGCGCTGTGTAGGACCGTTGTCGTATCGCGCCACACAGCCGACACCGCTATACTCAAGATATAGAAAATGCAGCAACTGGTGCCGGGCATGGCATGACAGCGCTACACTCACTAAACCAACCGCAGCAGATCGCCAGCGCGGCAGAACAATTCGTTCGCGCGCTGACTCGGCTCTTCCCCGGCGGGGCATTCGAGCAGTTTTTCCACGCCGACACCGTGCGCCATGCCTACTGGGCCGCCCTGCAACATGCCATCGACGAGTACACCGCGCGCGAAGAAACCACGCCAACCCACAACGGCAGCGGAAAGGTCGCACTGCTTTCACGCCCGGCAGTCGCCAACGAGCTGATCAAGCTGTTTTTGCCCGATCAACAGCCCGATTACAACACGGTCGCGGACGAATGGGCCGCCGCGCTGGACCGCACAAGCGCAGAGCGTGCCGACCTCGTCGCGCAGGCGCGCACGCTCTTCCACCTGATCGTCGAAGCGGTTGACCAGTCGCCCGAACTGCGGCTTGTGCTGCGCCAGGTGGGGCAGGCGCGCCCGGCGGGAGCGGTCGAAACCGGCAGTGTCGACCTCGACCGGCTGCTCGAAGCCGCGCTCGCCGATGGCCCTGGCGCGCTTCACCGCCAGGTACGGCATCTGCTGGCGCTGGCCGTCGAGCGTGACGACCCTGCCTCGCCGGATGGCGCCGCGAACCTGCTTGCGCTCGCGCAGTTTGCCAGCGATCTGGCGCCGGACGACATGCGCGCCGCGTGGAATCGCGTCACAGAGCTCCCCGATTCTGCCTCGCGAGTGCGCCTCACTGCGCAACTGGCGCCGCACATCGCCCGCACCGGCGAGAAAACCGACCCGCTGACGCTCGTTCGCCGCGGAATCGAACAGGCCGATCCCCCGGTTCCCCCGGCGGATCGCGTCGCGGCGCTGCTCGATCTGCTGCCGCACCTGCGCGCCAGCGAGCCGGGCGTGCTGTTGCCCTCGCTGCAACAGCGCGTGCTGAGCGCCGTGGGCGCGATCATCGACCCGGCCTCACGCGTGCGCGCGCTGAGCGCGATCATTGAAAAGCTGGCGCCCGACGTGCAGCGCGAAGCGGTCGCGCAGGCGTTTGAGGCGGCGGCGAGCATCCCGAGCGGGTTCGCGCGGGCCACAGCACTGAGCGACCTGCCCGCCCATCTTCCGCCAGAGTTTCACACCCGCCTGCTGAAGCTGGCCAGTGCGCTGGATACACCGGATGCCCGCGCCTACCTGCTGACGCGTCTCATCGCGCATCTCGCGCCGGAACAGCAATCAGCGGTCTTGACCGAGACGCTGGACGCGATCGCCGCGATTAACGGCGACGACGCACGCGCCCTTGCGCTGATTGCGCTGGCCCAGCCTATCGAGACCGCCGGGCTGCTGCGCGAGAACCCTGACGGCGTGCAGCACGCGATCACGGTCACGTTCTCCATCGCCCGGCCCGACGCGCGCGCCGGCGCCTTCGCCGTGCTGGCGCCGTATCTGTCCGCCGAGCTGCTGACCGAAGCGCTGCAGATGCTCAAGAGCATCAACGATGACAGGGACCGCGCGCGCACCCTCGCGCAGTTGGCGCCACATCTGACACCCGAACTGAATGTCGCCGCCTACAACACCGCGCAGGAACTGCGTACATCCGAGGCGCGCGCGGCGGCGCTGTCGGCGATTGCGCCGTATCTCTCATCGGCGGCGCGCGCCCGCGCGCTGGCCGATGCGCTGGCAGCGGCGCTGGCGATTGAGCGGCGTTACGAACGCGCGACCGCGCTGGTAGACCTCGCGCCGCACCTGCCCGATACGCTGCGCGCACGCGCCCTGAACGAAGCGCTCAACGCCGCCCGCTCGATCACCGATGAGGACGAGCGCGGGCGGGCGCTGGTCTTTCTGGCGCCGCACCTGCCTGCTGACCGCCTGCCCGACGCGCTGGCTGACGCCTACACCATCACCGACCCAGTCACTCGGACGCCTGCGCTCAGCGCCCTGATGAGCTTCCTACCAAGCGAGCCGCGCGAGCGGGTGGCGCTCGACGTGATCCAGACGGCGCGCGAGGCGAGCGATGCGCGGCGCAAAGCGTCGATCCTGGCCGCGATCGCGCCCGCGCTGCCTGAGAGCGCCCTCGACCCGGCGATCGAGGTCGCGCTGGCGATCGCTTCTCCGTATGACCGGCTGCACGTGTTGACCGCGCTGCTGCCGCGCCGCTCGGAACAGCTTCGCGATGCTGCGCTGATCGCCGCGCGCGCCGTGCCGAGCGCCGTCGAGCGTGTCAACGCGCTGTTGGAGCTGGTCCCCTATCACCGTCCGGCGCTGCGCGACGCGCTGCTCGACGAGGCGCTGGACGCGGCTACCCAACTGGTCGACAGTTACGACCGCGCCAGCGCGCTGGCGACCATCGCCCCCGCCATTGACGTGCAGGGCTACGTCCAGAATCGCCAGCAGGACGCGCTCGTGCTCGCGCTCGAAGCGGCGCTGGCGATCGACGAGCCAGTGATGCGGGCGCGCGCGCTGAGCCGCGTCGCCGAGGCAAGCGCCGCCCGCCTGACACCCGCGCAGACCTACACGCTATGGCGCAATGCGGTCAGCGCCATCCGCGCCCAGCCCCACACGGCAGCGTTACGCGATCTGGCCGCGCTCAAGCCGCTGCTTGGGCATATGGGCGGGGCAAACGCGCTCGCCGAGATCGTAGCAGCGCTTCAACAGGCCAGCAGCCAGGATTAATCAACTTGTGTCAGACCAGCGGGTAATGCCAGAACAGCGCCACTTCGCGGCGCGCGAGGTCGTCATTGGTGTAATGCGCGGTGCGAATACCTTCCAGCGTGCAGCCCATCGCGGCGTAGAATTTGCAGGCGGGGACGTTGTTCGACTGCGTCTCGAAGACCAGCGCGCGATAGCCCTGGCGGCGCGCCCACGTCGCCGCGCGACCAAGCAGCTCCCGACCCAGCCCCTGCCCGCGCGCGTCACAATCGAGCATCAGGTTCCACACCCAGGCGGTGTTGTTCCATTCTTCCGGCGACACATCCAGCAGGCCCACCAGCCGCCCGCCGCGCTCTGCGACGAGGTGCAGCCCATTGCCGCGCTGAAAGCGCCCGAGGACATTGCGCTGCTCGGTCAGGTCGAAGTCGTAGCCGCGCCCTTTGTCGAACGGGCGCGCCAGCGGGCGCTCGACCAGCCGCCAGCCAGACTCGATCCCCGCGCCACTGCGCTCGACGTCCAACACTGTCGCGCTGGTAAACCCGGCGCGAATCTCCGCCAGCCGGGGAATATCAGCCTCAGTCATCGGGCGAATCGTGGTCGTCAGCGTCGAACGGGCAGCATCCATCGAGCGCACGATCTCCTGGTGTGGAAGATTAAGCCGCTGCAATTGTACGGCGCGGCGGCGGATTTTCAAACACCGCGCCAAAGGGACCGATGATGAACATTAGGGCGCGTTGGGGCGCGCGGATCAGCTTTGCCGCGCTGCTGCTGACCTTCTCGGAACTGGTCGTGTGGCAGGCGCCGGGCGACTATGGGCTGCTGGCGTGGCTCGGACTGGCGCCGCTCTACCTGGCGTTCAGTGCGATCGCGCTCGATCTCATTGCGCGGCTGGCGGCGTCGGACGCGCCGAGCCTGCTATTGTTGGCTGGCGCGTATGGGCTGGCGAACGGCACGCTGATCAGCCACGTCGCCACGCGCGATCTACCGCTGAGCCTGCTGGCAAGACCGCTCGGCGCGCAACCTCTGGCGTTTCTCGGCGCATTGGCCGCCTGGCGCCTGCTGCTCTCCGGGAGGGGCGCGCGCCTGCCGCACCTGCTGGCGGCGGCGATCATCGGGCTGGCGTGGGGCGTATGGGTGCGTTGGGCGCCCGGCGCGTCCGATGGGACGATCCCGCCAGTATCTGAAGCGACGGGGCTGATCGTCTCCGGGCTGGCGCTTGTCGCGTGCCTGGTGATCGCGCGGCTGGCGGCGCGGACGCCCATCACACGGCGCGAAGACTGGCTGCTCGCGCCCGTCGAGTGGGCGGGCGCGGCGGGTGTGCTGGTCATCGCGCTGGCGATCAGGCGCGCGCAGAACGACCTCAGCAGCGTAGGCGTGGGGATCGTCCTGACTCTGATCGCGTTCATGCTCGGCACGCTGGTCGCCACACGCGCCCTACGCGGGGACCGTTCGGCGCTGGACATGCTGACGCCGCCGCGCGATCCGCTGGCTGCCGGGTGGATTGCGCTGGTCGCGGTCTTTCTGGGCGCCGGGTGGGTGGGCGCTGCGCTGCCGGGCAGCGGCGACCACTCGACGCAAGGCGATCTGCTGATCGGCCTGCTGACCGGGTTTGGCGTGCTGTGGCTGCCGGTTGTGTCGGCGCTGATCGGCGTGCGCGCTTTCGTGCAACTGGCGCGAGAGCAGGTGTAGTCGTTTATTTTATGGGGAGACAGTTGGCGAGATGAAGGAGCGCGGCATGAACCACAACGACCAGAAACGCCGCATGGAAGAAGTAGATCGCCTGCTGCGCGAGGTGCATGAGGAACTGGCCCTGGCGCGCGACGTCAATGATGAGCTACGCGCGCTCCATCTGCTGCTGCAAGTCATGCGCGCCATGCAGGACGATCTCGATATCCTCACGCTGATGACGCTGATCCTCGACAGCGCGCTGGCGTTCGCCGAGGCAGAGCGCGCGTTCTTGCTGCTGCTCAACACCAGCGGCGAGCCACGCCTGAAGCTGGGGCGCAGCAACACGGGGGATTATATTAGCGCGCGCGAGGTGACGCTGTCATCGCGCATCGTGCAGACAGCCTTGCTGCGCCACCGCCCGATCATCGTGCCGGACGCGCAAGGCGACGTGCCCTACAGCAAATGGGACAGCATTGTGAAGCTTAAGCTGCGCACGGTGATCGCGGCACCGCTGCGCGTGCACGAGCAGACGATCGGGCTGCTGTATGTGGACAGCCGCCGCGCGCTGGCCCGCTTCGGCGCGCACCACATCAGCGTGATGACGGCGCTGGCGAATCAAGCGGCGCTGGCCCTCGCCAACGCGCAGAAGTTCGAGACGCACCAGGGGTAGAGGGGCGCCGCACGCGATGATTCACCTTCGATTGCGGCGCTTCAATTCAGAATATGCGGCGTTGATTTCCTTCATTTTTCTTTCCGCAATTTCCTGATATTCAGGGGCGAGACCCGTCACCTTGTCAGGATGATACATCTGAACCAGCCGCCGATAAGCGGCTGCTATTTCTTCCCATTCGGCATTTGGAGAGACTTGTAAGACGATATAGGGA
>Ga0123328_1001981_pt1 | contig 19149 bp, 19 predicted proteins | sample BioC12SIPDNA_2_FD_89702 | JGI IMG/M metagenome (GOLD analysis project Ga0123328, IMG submission 89702) | Anaerobic biogas reactor microbial communites from Washington, USA - Biogas_R1_A C12 SIP DNA | ecosystem: Engineered > Bioreactor > Anaerobic > Unclassified | place: Washington, USA...
ACCCCGTCGGCCACGCCAGCAGTGGCCTTTGAAGTGGTCGAAGCAAGCGCCGACGCCTGCGGGGGCCGTGCCACGCGCAAGCAGGTCGTCATGCGCATCGGCAACAGTGGCCTGGAGGTCGATCTGCTGCTTTACCTGCCCAACCAGCGGCAGGGGCCGGCGCCCCTCTTTCTGGGGCTCAACTTTTACGGCAACCACACCGTGACGCTCGACCCGGCCGTACGTCTGCCTCGCTCCTGGGTGCCAGAGATCGGCGCTGGCGCTGCCAACAGCCACTGTGCCAGCCAGGCCGCGCGCGGCGCCAGCGTAGCCGCGTGGCCCATCGAAGAGATCCTGGCGCGCGGCTATGGCGTGGCCACCCTCTACTGCGGCGACCTTGATCCGGACTATGACGACGGCTTTGCAGACGGCATCCACCCCCTCTTTTACTCGCCCGGTCAGACGCGCCCGGCAGACGACGAATGGGGCACCATCGGCGCCTGGGCCTGGGGCTTGTCGCGCGCGATGGACTATATCGCCAGCGACGCCGACTGCGATGCCGCCCGCGTGGCCGTGATGGGCCACTCGCGCCTCGGCAAGACGGCGCTCTGGGCGGGCGCGCAAGACGAGCGTTTTGCTCTCGTCATCTCGAACAACTCTGGCTGTGGTGGCGCCGCCCTGTCGCGCCGTCGCATGGGAGAGACGTTGCGCGCCATCAACGAGCGCTTTCCGCACTGGTTCTGCCGCCACTTCTGGGCGTATAACGACCGCGAAGATGCCCTGCCCATCGACCAACACCAGCTGCTCGCCCTGGCCGCACCCCGCCCGGTGTATGTGGCCAGCGCCGAAGACGATGCCTGGGCCGACCCAACCGGCGAGTACGTCAGCGCCCGGCTGGCCTCGCCGGTCTATGCGTTGCTCGGCCATGTGGGCTTGCCCGGAGCCAGCATGCCAGGCATCAACCAGCCGCTTATGGGGCGCATCGGCTATCACCTCCGCAGTGGCGGCCATGCCGTCACCCCCTACGACTGGCGGCAGTTCATAGCCTTTGCCGATCTGCACCTCACACCGAGGAGATGATGACATGACGCAGCCAGCCTGGTCTCCCAAACAGATCGCCCGCTACACCTGCCTGCGCACGCCCGAGCCGCTGCTCGTCGATGGCCGCCTGCGCGGCCGCCTCGACCAGCCCGTGTGGCAGGCGGTGTGCAAGTCGCAGCCCTTTGTCGACACCGTCACCGGCGCGCCCGGCTTTTACGACACCCGTGCCGCCTGCCTGTGGGATGATGGGTATCTCTACGTTGGCTTCTGGGTCCAAGAGCCCTGCGTCGAGGCGCAGCTCACCGAGCGCGACAGCATCATCTTTACCGAAAACGACGTCGAGATTCTGATCGACGGCGGCGACTGCTACTACGAGTTCGAGCTAAACGCCCTCAGCACCATCTACGAGGTCCTCTTTGTCTGGCGCGACGCCTACACCCGCGGTAGCCGCTTCGACGTGCCCGAGTTCGACCTGCTCGAACGCGAGGTGTACTCGTTTGCCGGCGATTACGACCGGCAGCCACGCACCTTTTGGCGCGGAACCCACCCCCGCGGGGCGCGCTGGGCGTTCACCGACTGGGACTTGCCCGGCCTCAAGTGGGCGGTGCATGTCGATGGCGTGCTGAACGACAATTCCACCCCCGACCGTGGCTGGACGGCCGAGGTCGCCATCCCCTGGCAGGGCCTCACCTGGCTCGCCAACGGGCGCAGCCTGCCCCCCAGCTCGGGCGACACGTGGCGGATCTTTTTCGGGCGCTTTCAGAAGCTGATGCCCAGCGGCGTCGAGCTCTCGCCCCACCCGGCCTGGGTCTGGAGCCCGCACGGCATCTACGATACCCACCTGCCAGAGCGCTGGCCCTTTATCACCTTCTCAGACCGCGAGGTACAGCTCCCATGAGCCGCCGTTGGCGCGTGGCCATCTGCGGCATCGCCAGCGAGAGCTGCACCTTTTCCCCCCTCGACATCGCCATGAGCGACACCCACGCACTGGTGGGCGCCCAGGTGCTGCAGCGGCACCCGCTCTTGCAGAGCGAACCCGATGTCGAGTTCGTGCCACTGCTGCGCGTCGACGCGGTGCCCGGCGGCCGTTGGCAGGCCGATGTCTATCAGCACCACCTCGACGCCATGCTGGCCGCTTTGCGCGACAACGGCCCCTGGGATGGTGTGCTGCTCGACCTGCACGGCGCCCTGTATGTGGTGGGCCGCGAGGACGCCGAGGCGCACCAGCTTGCGGCCGTACGGGCCGTCGTTGGGCCCGATGCGCTCCTGGCTGCCAGTTACGATCTGCACGGCAACGTCTCAGAGGCCGATGTCGCCGGGCTCGACATCTTGACCGCCCTGCGCACCGCGCCGCACGCCGACTATGCCGAGACGCGCGCCCGTGCCGCTCAGTTGCTCATCCGTGCGCTCCGCGAGGGCGTGCGCCCGGCCAGGGCCCTCGTGCGCCTGCCGCTGACGCTGCCCGGCGAATGCGCCATGACCCTCGTCGAGCCGGCACAGTCGCTCTATGCTCGTATCCCCATAACCATCGGCCCCGGCGTGTGGGATGCCTCGCTGCTGGTGGGCTACACCTGGGCCGATGAGCCGCGCGTAGGCGCGTCGGTGGTGACGCTGGGCGACGACGCCGTTGCCTGTGAACGCGCCGCTCTGGCACTGGCAGCGGCCTGCTGGGCGGTGCGCCAGCAGTTCCAGTTCGGGCAGCAGACCGGCACCGTCGACGAGTGCATCACCTGGGCCCTCGCAGAGCAGCCCACGCCGGTGTTCATCTCAGATGCCGGCGACAACGTCACCGGCGGCGGCGTGGGCGATGTGCCCTGCGTGCTCGAACGGCTGCTGGCCCACGGCGCGTCTGACACCCTCTACGCCAGCCTGACCGATGCGCCCGCCGTGGCCGCCTGCCAGGCCGCCGGTGTGGGCGCCACCCTCGCGCTGCAGGTGGGCGGCAAGCTCGACCCGATCCATGGCGCACCCCTGGCCATTGAGGCCAGGGTGCTGGCGCTACGGCACGCCGCGTTTACGGGCGCTGCCACCATCGTGCAGGTGCAGGGCGTTACCCTGGTGCTCACCAGCGAGCGCTGCGCCTTTACCGAGCGCAACGATTTTGCCGTGCTGGGCCTCGACTCTCGCGCCTATCGCATTGTCGTCGTCAAACTGGGCTATCTGCACGACGAGCTGCAGCCCATCGCCGCACGCTCGCTGCTGGCCTTTTCCGCAGGCTGCCTGAACCCCGACATCACCAAGCTGCGCTTTGAGCGCCTTCGGCGCCCCATCTACCCACTAGACCCCGACATGGCCTGGCAGCCGAGCGCCACCGTCTGGGCTTGAACCGAAACACTGGCTGCAGCCGCCGCTTGACAGGCGCGGCGGCTGCGGCCACACTGTGCCCGTCAGACTATTCTGAGGAGTTGAACCATGCCACTCGTATCGATTCTGCCCGAGCTGCAGCGTGCCAGCGGCGAACGCTGGGCCGTCCCCCTCTTTGACACCGCCGACATGGAGGCCACCGAGGGGATGCTGGCCGCTGCCGAAGAGCGTCAAGCCCCCTGCATCATCGCCATGTACTCGGCCCAGTTCGGGCGGCCCAACGCGCGCGCCCAGGCCCAATACATCAAGGTGCGCGCCCGCGAGGCAGGCGTGCCCATCTCGTTCATGCTCGACCATGGCACCTCGGTCGAGGTGTGCATGCAGGCTCTGGTCGCCGGCTGCACCGACATCATGTACGACGGCTCTAGCCTCTCATACGAAGAGAACGTCGCCAACACGCGCATCGTGGTGCAGGCGGCCCATGCGGTCGGCGTCGCCGTCGAGGCCGAGATCGGTCACGTGGGCCGCGCCAGCGACTATGCCGAGATCGGCGCCAGCCGCAAGGGCTACACCGACCCCGCCATCGTCGAACGCTTTGTCAAAGACACTGGCGTCGACATCCTCGCCATCGCCATCGGCACCGCGCACGGCGCCTACGCCAAGGGCATCACCCCGCAGATAGACGTCGACCTGCTGCGCGAGATCCGCTCGCGCGTCGACCTGCCGCTGGTGATGCACGGCGGCACCGGCAGCACCGAGCAGCAGTTCCGCGACGTGGTGGCCAACGGCATCAGCAAGATCAACATCGCCACCGACCTGTTCTTGAACGCCGGTGCGGCCGTGGCCGCCAAGGCGCAAGAGCCCAACGCCCGCTACTTTGACATGACGGCAGCTGCACAGGCCTCGTTCCAGGCGCGCTGCAGCTGGTATCTGGACGTGTTTGGCACCAGCGGTCGTGCGGGCTAGTTACTCAAGGAGTGCATCTGATGGATAGCGTAAGGCTGGGCCGCACCGGCCTGATGGTCTCGGCGCTGGGCTTTGGGGGCATCCCCATTCAGCGCCTCACCACCGAGGGCGCCGTAGACGTGGTGCGTGCCTGCCTCGATGCGGGCATCACCTTTCTCGACACGGCCCATGGCTATGGCACCAGCGAAGAACGTATCGGCCTCGCCATCAAGGGGCGCCGTGAGGGGTTGGTGCTCGCCACCAAATCTCCGGCCACCGCGGCAACCGCCTTTGTCGAACAGGTCGAGTTGTCGTTCCGGCGGTTGCAGGTGGACTACATCGACCTGCTCCAGTTCCACAACATCTCGTCTCACGACCAGTACCGTGCGGTGATGGCTCCTGGTGGGCCCTACGATATCGCCTGTGAGCTCAAGGCCGCGGGGCGCATCGGGCACATCGGCGTCACCTCTCATAACCTGGGCGTGGCCATCGACATGGCGCGCGATAACCACTTTGAGACGTTGATGTTCCCGTTCAACTTTATCACACGCGAGCCGTTGGACGAGCTGATCCCTCTCTGCCGCCAGAACGACATCGCCTTCATCGCCATGAAGCCAGTGGGCGGTGGCCTGCTGTGGGATATCGCAACGGCCTTCCGCTGGCTGCGGCAGGTGCCAGATATCATCCCGCTGGTGGGCATGCAATCGCTCGACGAGGTGGCGCAGAACGTCGCGCTGATGACGGGCCCGGCCACCCTCACGCCAGAGGATGAGGCCCTGATCGCACAGCGCCGTGAGGAGCTGGGGACGCGCTTTTGCCGCGGTTGCGACTATTGCCAGCCCTGCCCTCAGGGCATCGCCATCTCGGCCGTGCTGCGCATCAAGAGCTTTTACCGGCGCATGCCCGCAGAGCGCTTTTACGGCACCGGCACGGCCCAGAACATCGCCACCGCAGAGACGTGCATCCAGTGCGGCGAGTGCGAGACGCGTTGCCCCTACGGCCTGCCCATCCGCGAGATGCTGGCCGAACACACGGCCTGGTATCGCCAGATGCAGGCCGGTCGAGCCGGTTAGCGTGCCGGTCACCGGGCCCTGATCAACAGCAACACAGGGAGGCCTCTCGGCCTCCCTGTCGCCTGTCGACGCGTGTCGACACTCCACAGGCGTCTCTCGAGGCGCCCGCGTCAGAGGGCTACAATGCTCGTAGCTCTGGGGCCTAGCGGCTCCCCAGCGCCTGCCGAAACTTGCGCCACACGCTCCGCGGCTCCCAGCCGGTGATCACCAGCCGGTCGCCCGGCCTGACCTGCGCCGCCACGTCTGCCGCTACCTCGACCACATAGCGCACGCCGCGGTGCAACCGCCCAATGCGCCAGGGCCGGAGCCCACGGTCTATGGCCACCACCTCGTCTTGCCGTGACACATAGACCACGTCGATGGGCATGCGCATGAACCAGGTGTGCACCGACGAACAGGGGTAGATCAGCACCCCTTCGCCCTGGCCCAGGCTGCGCTTGCCCATCAACCCCTTGAAGCGCGACCAAAAGCCGTCGGCGGGCTGGCCATGGCTCAACAGCGTATAACCACCGCGCTCGTCTGCCACCGAGACCCACTTGCGTCGCTCAATAACACGTTTCATCCCCACATCCCCAACATCCCCAGGTAGGTGACCCACGCCCCCGCCGCCAGATAAGGCCCATAGGCCATCTTGTCTTTGCGGCTGGCCGTGCCCGTCACCAACAACAGGATCGCGCCCGCCCCCCCGGCGAGCACCCCCAGCACGAGGCCCTGCACGGTGGCCGGTAGCCCCAGCACCGCGCCGATGGCGATGGCAAGCTTGACGTCCCCTACGCCCAGCGCGCCACGCCCGATGGCCCCGAGTAGGCCGAACATCAGGGCGCCAAACAGCGTCCCCGTCAGCATCATCCGCCAGTTGGTGATGCCCAGCGGCGCCTGCGCCACCCCCCACAGCAGCAGCGCCAACACCAGCAGGTTGGGCAGCCGACGCGTGGCCAGATCGATCAGGCTGAGTGTGGCCAGCAGCCCCGAGACGATCACCACCGTCACGATGATGCGCAGCCCATAGCCAGCGCCCCCCAGCGCCAGCCCCAGCAGCAGGCCCGCCAGCACGGCCCCCACCGTGCTCACGCGGCCCACCAACGGCGCCTGCCGCAGCGGCAGATACGCCCGCAAACTCAACAGGCTCAACACCCCGCCAGCCGCGCCAATCAGGGCGCCCAGCGCAGCCTGCAGGGCCACCGTCATTCGATCAGACCGACGCCGACGACATCGCCGTACTCGCCCGCCGGGTTGCCCGACGGGGCCGCGCAGGCGGCGTCACAGTTGTCACAGCTGATCTTGATTTCGATCAGGCTGACCTTTGCGGCAGAACTCGTACCCGGACCCGGCGTTATATACGGCGCGGTCCCGCCCGTCTCTGGATCGGTGACATAGATATGGACGTTCTTGTGATAGTCAATGACCTCGGCGCAGCCAAAGTCCGTCACCCAGTAGCCGCCCCCATCGCAGCCCACCGACTCGAACAGCGGGATGTACACCTGGTCGCCGATGCGTGCCTTGATGGGTTTTTCAGTTGCCGACATCTTGCCTGGCTCTCCCGGGATGCACTGCGGAATCAGCACCTTGCCGGCGCAACCGTCCTCGATCAGCGCCTTGATGAGCGCAGCCCCGCCGCGACTGCCGCAGGTGCCGGGGACATCAGCCTCAAAGATGCCCCGAAAGTCCAGCCAGCCGCGGTCGCCCGGAGTGACGAACTTGTCCGATTCATCGGCCCCTTCGACCTCGCACTGCCACTCTTCGCAGTTGACGTCGAGTATCTTTTTGTCATCCCAGACGTAGATGTGCGTGTCGCAGGGCGTGTTCTCCCATACCGATACAGGGAAGGCGATGGGCCACAGCGCGCAGGCGCTGCGCGAGCGCTCGCAGGCTGCCGCTGCCTTGGCACGCACATCGTACTCGTTCACGCCCAACAAGCCCAGCAGCGACGCATTCGCCCCTACGCCCGCCTCGACTCTGACGATGTTTCCATCCACCAGCACGTCCACGGGCACCTCGGCGCCGTTGCGTAGGGCCATGTTGCGCGCCGCGGCCTCTGCCTGGCCAGGGTTGCCGTAGCAGAGCTCATAGGCGCCCGCCAGCGCGCCGGCATCGGCCGCATTTTGCATCTCACGCCGCACCGAGAGCCCGGCACCCACGTCGACCGCCAGCCCGGCGAACAACAGCAGCACCACCAGCATCACCGCCACCCACAACAATACCTGGCCATCAGACTGACGCGCGTTCATTCTCTCACGCTCCGTTCGGGCCACAGCGGCCCAACGCCCCCTATTCGACGATGTTGACCACGATCATCCTGGTTGCGGCCCCGATATCGATCGGGCCCATACCGAGGATCCCCCCCAGAATCATGTCATACGGGTATGCCAGAGCAACCGTCACCTCATCGCCCAGCCTGGGCGGCGAGTTCTCGGGCTCAAAGCTCACCTGCAGGTCGACGTCAGTCGGCTCCAGGCCGTTCGCCTCCAACTCTAACTCCACCGCCTCGCGGATCTTGGTGCTATACGTCGGGTAACGGCTGGCATACCGCGCCCCCTCGCGGCTGGCGTTGGTGATGGCGATCTTGGCGAACATGGCGCGCCCTACGTCTACCACCCCCACCAGCAGAATCATCAACAGCGGCAGCACCAGCGCCATCTCAACCAGACTCTGGCCTGGCCGGCTGCCATCTCGCAAACGCTTGTTTACAGCGGTCATGCGTCACCGCCCTCCGCTGAACCATTCTTTGATGGCATCCAGGCCGGTGGCCTTGCCCGGTTGCTGCTCCTCAAGATAGCGAACATACAGCCCGTCAACCCAACCGTTGAGGCGCTCTTCAACCCGCTGCAAGACGCCCTTGGTCGTCTCAGTCGTCTCGACGGCCTGCGGCGATGCCATCATCTGCTGGATGCGCGGCTGCAGCAGGCGATACTCGAACAGTCCGACAACCAGCAGCGCCAGCACCGCCACCACGCGCCACGCATTCCGCAAAATGCGCCCATAGCCCGCCGAGAGCGGCTCATACCTGAGCGCCTTGGCGCGGCGATGCTCAGCGATGGTGCCAGGCACCACGCTCAGCGCCAGAATGATCGACACAAAGAGGCGCCGCGCCCCAAAGGCCGTAGCCACGCAGCACACCTCGGGGTACCACGTGTGCACCAGCCACAGCAGCCCCATCAACACCGCAGCCAACCCCAGGCCCCACGCCAGTACGCGGATCAGCCAACGCTCGATGGCATAGACGTTCGGCCAGGCTGGCGGCTGCGCAAAGCCACGGAGCAGCCCGGCCAGCCCCCACAGCGCCACCACACCGGCATTCATGCGTGAGGCAAGGGTGCCCGCTGCAACAAAGTCATACACCGCCCAGTTGAACACCACTCCGGCCACCAGCCCGGCCAACAGCCCCAGCAAAGGCCGCGCCACGCGTACGGTGAACTCGGACGGCCGCGGCCGCACGCGCACAGTCACCGGCACCGTCTTCAGATGGTGCCCCGCCCCCGCGTTGATGGCCACGCTCGATTGGCTCTCAGCCGAGACGGGCAGCGACGTGGTGTCTACGGATACCATCACTTTGGTGCGCCCCGAGAACTGCGCTGGCTCGACGCGCACCCAGGCGTCGAGCGGGGCCAGCTCGCCGAACAGGTGCCCGCGCTTGCCACGCCGACCGATGACCAGCTCGTGCCGCACAACCTCGTCGGTCAACACATAGCCCATCACAAGCCGCCGCGGCTGCAGGCGCAGCTCGGGCGGTTGCACATAGCCACTGCTCAGCATGAACGATTCGAGCGCGGCACGCCCATCAGACGGATGCGCTTGCAGCGCCTCGCGCACCAGATCGGCCAGCTCGTAGGCGCCCTCGGCGTCGAGCCACTCTTCGAGCGAGCCGTCGAGCATGTGCTTGACCGCAGCACCGCTGTGTCGATCGAACAGCCTGATCAGGTCTTCGAGCGTCCAGGCCTCGAGGTTGGTCTTGATCCACCCGCTGGTGGCCAGCACAAAGGGCCTCGCCGCCCGCTGTCGCAAGGCCAGCCGTCGCCGATCAAAGGCCTCTGCCAGCGCTGCACGCGCCTCTGGCTCTTCGAGCCCAGAACCCAGCGCAGCAGGCGCCTCACGGACGCGCTCGACCGCCTCGTCGAGCAAGACCATCGGGAGCGAACGCTCGCTGCCAAACACCACCGGTAGCTCACCGCTGAACACCAGCAGCGCCCTGAACGGCGGTGCGAGCCGAGGCGCCTCGTCAGCCAAAAAGCTCGACACAGCACGGCGCGCCTCACGGGCCACCCGTACCGGGCTGGGGTGCGGCTCACGAGAGCCGCGCTCTGCCTCTACCAGCCAGGCATCCTCATCGTTGGCCCACACAGAGCCCTGCCAGTCGCGCACATCCAGGTGATAGATGCCCGAAGGCGCCACCACCAGCCATTCGAGCTCGTGGCCATACACCGCCGGATAGGGCAGCACGTAATAGTCGTCAGGCAGCCCGTCAAGCAACGCCTCTAAGACGATGTCTGACTCGACCGCTCCTGGTTCTGCGATGATGGTTGCCATTGCTATCCCTACGCCATAACAGAATGCTGATCGATCAGGCGCTCGCGCACAAACTGGCCCTGTGGATGCAGTCTAAAGTGCGCCGCATCCAACCGATACTCCATATCGACCGCGGCCATGCCTGCACGGTTCTTTTCGACGCTCAACACCAGCCAGCCGCGCATCTGCTCGCCGCGCACGGGGTCGTTTAGCAGATGCTCACGGCTGACGATGGACTGTTTGTTGTTGACCACCAGGCCGATATCGGCCTCGTACTGGATGGCCGAGCTGCCGCGCAGATCGCTCAGGCGCATGCGGGGCGACCTGAGCCCGGTGCGGTCGGCCGCCGCGATGGCCACCACGCGCGCTCCGGTGTTCAACGCCATGTCTTTGAGGCCCTGGATGACCTGGGTCATGCGCTCGTCTTCCGACTCGATGCGCTCGTCGCTGTTCACCTTTTGCAGATAGTCGATGACCACCAGCAGCGGCGCGTCCAGACGATCGGCCAGCTCGCGCGTCCATACCTCTACGGCCCCCAACGTGGCGCTGGTTCGCCCTGGCCGCGCCAGGTGCAGCCGCTCAGAGTAACCGAGCATCTCGGCTACCACGGCGCCATAACGCCGGCTGCTTTGCAGGGCGGCAATAGGCCCGCGTCCATCGGCCGCGCTCATCGCCGCCTCGTCTAGCCGCTTGAGCGTCAGTGCCTGATCGAACGGCATAACGAACGCCGACTCGAGACACAGCAGGCGCAAAATCAGATGTTCGGGCTCGTGCTCGTAGCAGATGTAGAGCGCATGCGCCCCTGATTCAGAGCGAGCCGCATTGCGCGCCAGCTGCAGCGCAAAGATCGTCTTGCCAACGCCACTGGGCCCGCCAAGCACCACCAGTTCGCCGCTACGCAGCCCGCCGCCAATGACCTCATCTAGCGGCAAGAACCCGGTGGGCAGCGGCCAGCGTCGCATGGCCTGCTGCGGCGAAACGCCATCGATAGCGCTCAACGTCTCGCGCGCCGTCACGGGGCTATAGCCCAGGGCGTCGCTCTCAAGGCTCATCCCCACACCCCTCCGAGCAGCCCGCCCGAGCCGCGTGTCACCCTGCGACGCTCGGCCCCCTCTGACACAGTAAAGATATCGGGGGGCAGCTCAATGCCCATGGCCGACAACTTGTCCATAAACGCCGGGCGTACCCCAGTGGCCGTAAAGTGCCCCTGCACACGCCCATCTGCCACGCCCGTTTGCGTGAACACGAAAATGTCCTGCATCACCACCACGTCGCCTTCCATGCCCTGCACCTCGGCGATAGAGACGACCTTGCGGGTGCCATCTTGCAGGCGGTCCAGATGCACGATCAGGTTAAAGGCAGACGAGATCTGCTCACGGATGGCACGCAGTGGCAGGTCCATACCGGCCATCAGCGCCATCGTCTCGACGCGTGCCAGCGTATCGCGCGGCCCGTTCGAGTGCACTGTCGTCAGCGAGCCATCGTGGCCCGTGTTCATGGCCTGCAACATGTCCAACGCCTCGCCGCCGCGCACCTCGCCCACGATGATGCGGTCAGGGCGCATGCGCAGGGCGTTGATCACCAGTTGCCTGATGGGCACCTCGCCTGTGCCCTCAACGTTGGGCGGCCGCGCCTCGAGACGCACCACATGGCTCTGGTTCAGGTGCAACTCGGCGGCGTCTTCGATGGTGATAATTCGCTCATTCGCGGGGATGAACCCCGAGAGCACGTTCAGCAGCGTCGTCTTGCCGGTAGACGTGCCGCCAGACACAACAACATTCATGCGGCCATGCACGCAGGCACGCACAAACTCGACCATGGCGTCGTTCATGGTGCGCATCCGCACCATGTCTTCGGCCGTCAACACGTTGCGGGCGAACTTGCGAATGCTCAGACAGGGGCCGTTGAGGGCCAGCGGCGGGATGATCACGTTCACACGCGAGCCATCAGGCAGGCGACCGTTCACCATGGGGCTGCTCTCATCGACGCGCCGGCCCAACGGCGCCACAATGCGATCGATGACGTGCATCACATGCGCGCTGTCGCGAAACTTGCTGTCGCTCAGCATCAGCATGCCGTTCCGCTCGATATAGATCTGGTCGGGTCCGTTCACCAGAATCTCGGTCACCGACTCGTCGCGTAACAGCGGCTCGATGGGCCCGTAGCCCAGCACCTCGGCCACAATCTCTTGAAACAGATTGTTGCGGTCGACGCGCGTGAGAGGAAGCCCTTCTTCGGCCAGCGTCTCGTTAAAGATGCGCTCGAGGATCGGCCGCACGTCTGCCGGCGAGATCGTGTCGATGGCTGGGCTCACCTCTGACAGCAGCCTGCGCTGCACGGTGGCCCTGATCCCTGCGTACCGGCTATCGCGGTCGCCACCGTTCGACGACAACACGTTCGATGGCGTGCTCCGGCTCCTTAGCATCGCTCTACATCACCTCACCCAGACTGGATCGTACTCATCATAGTTGCTGTTCGAGATGTTGGTGACGTTGCGGCCCTGTGCGTCCATCACATAGATCTGATTCCGCAGTTCGCGGTTAGACCAAAAGACGATGCGCGTGCTGTCTGGCGACCATGAGGGGTGTTTGTCCCACTCCCAGCGGTTGGGCGTGAGGTTCCGTACGCCAGACCCATCCGGCCGCATAACATGGATGTCATCGCTGCCAGAGGCCTGAGTCACAAACGCGATGGTTGAGCCATCAGGTGACCATACTGGATCATAACATAGCCCTCCGGCCTTGGTCAACTGCCTCGGCTGCGGGTTGGGGAACTGCGACGTCGGCGGGTCTTGCACAAAGATCTGCGCAATACGATCGACGTTCTGCACAAACAATCGATAGCGTCCATCGGGCGAGTAGCGCTGCGCCTCGACAAGCTCCTCATACTGCATACGGAGCGAACTCGACCGCCCCAGGAACTCGCGCTGTGAACCGTCGGGGGCCATCACCCAGTAACCAGGAAAGTCCTCATGGTCGCTGACAAAGACGATCATGTTGTGATAGGCATTCAGCGGCCTCGGCGTGGGCACGGGCGTCGGCGCGCGTGGCGGTGCTGGCGTGGCCGTAGGCAGCGGTGTGGGCGTGGCCGTGGGCGTTGGCGTCGGCGTCAGCACCGGCACGATGTCGACGATGCGCTTCTCGGCCAAGGCACGGTCACTCACCGGCAATTTGCTGGCCTCCACATAGGCGGCATAGGCCATGCCAACATCGCCCGCGTTCTGATACTGGTCTCCCAGATTGATGTAGGCTGAATAGAGCATGCTGAGCACGCTGGCCCGCATGAACGAAGGCCGCCGGTCGAACACGGCGCGCAGCATGCGCGTGGCATCGGCCCAGGCGCCGCGGTGATACGAGATCTGCCCGCTGAGATAGTCGTTCACCACGCCGCGCAACATCGACGCCGTCGCCTCGCGCGGCCTCAACACCAGCGCCGCCTCAAAGTGCTTGACGGCCTCTGGCAACGCCTCGGGGTCTTCTGCCCCGCGCGCCATGATCGCCTGACCCAACGCCAGGTTGAGGTCGAACAGCTTGGCGGGCACCACCTCATTGCGATACGACGGATCGAGCCGCTGCACCTGCTCATACAGCGCCAGCGCCGCGGCCAGATCGCCGGCCTCCTCGGCGGCTACCGCTTGCTGATACAGATCGTCTCGCTGCCGCAGGCGGCCGATCTCGGCGATCCGCACCGCGACATCGCGATAGCCCGGTCGATCCACCGAAAGCGCTACGAACTCGGCCAAGGCCTCATCCAGCCCGCCAGCCGTTTGCAGCGCCACAGCGCGGTCGTAGCGCGCCGATATCTCCGCGTCAGCCTCGATCTGCTCCAGCAACTCGGCTGCGCCCTCATACTCTGGCGCCTCGGCCAGCAGGCGCTGCACACGCTCAGAGGCCTGGTCATACTGGCCACCGGCGTAGAACGCCTCGGCATCGGCAAACAGTGCCTGCCTCTGTCGCTGCACCTGCGCCGACTGCATCTCGGGCCTCAGCTGCTGCCGGAATATCTGCCGCCCACCCAGGCCCGCCAGCAACACCACGGCCAGCATGAGCACATAGGTAACCACGCGCCGCCAGGGGATGATCGCCCAGCGGGCCTTGACGCCACGCCCCTCGATGCCAGCCCGCAAGTTGGCCTCTTCGAGAAGATCTCGCGCCTCGTCATCACCAGGGTGCTCGCGCAGATAGGCTTCAAGCAGGCTGCGAACGTCCTTCCAACGGCCCTGCTGAAACGCACGACGCGCCTCCAAGAGCGCAGTCTCATTGTCTAGCCGCGGCATCTGCCCTGTTTTGGCCATCGAATCCCCTATCAACCTCCAGAGGCTGCGCCAAGCGCCTGCAGAATGCGCGGGATGCTTGGCCCAAGGATAAACACAAACAACGCCGGAAACACCAGGAACACCAGCGGGAATAGCATCTTGATCGACGCCTCGTGCGCCAACTGCTCGATGCGTTGCCGCCGCTTTTCGCGGATCAGCGCGGCCTGCGAGTGCAGCACGTCGGCGATGCTGACGCCCAACTGCGCCGACTGGATCAGCACGGCCACAAAGGTCCGCAGCTCGGGCACATCGGCACGCATGGTCAGGCGCCGCAGCGCCTGATCGCGAGGCGTGCCCACACGCATCTCGAGCACCGTGCGGCGCAGCTCGCGTGTCAGCGCATTGTCCCATCGCTCTGCCACGCGCAGCATGGCCGACTCAAACGCCAGGCCCGCCTCTACCGAGATGGTGAGCATGTCGAGCGCGTCGGGCAGACGACGCGTGATCTCTTTGCGGCGCTTGCGGATCTGGCTGCCCAACCACAGCGAGGGCAACAGATAGCCCAGCCCCGCCAGCACCAGGCCCATCAGCATCCCGTTCGACAGGCTCTGCGAGCGTGAGCTGACGACAAACCCCAGCACGCCCAGCACAATGCCCATCAGCACGCGCAGGCCCATAAAGTCGATGGCGCTCATGTTGTAGGGGTTGCCTGCCTGCACCAGCTTTTGGCGGGCATCCTCGACACGCGCCACCGGTAGCCGCCTCGCCAGCCAGCGCACAAAGCGGCGCAACGGCGGCAGCACCAGCCTGCGCGCCAGCCCCGTGGCCTGCAGGTCGTTGCGGCGCGCAGCGGGCCCGCCGGCATAGTCCGTGAGCCGCTGCTTGTCGCTGCTGGGCTTGCCTGGCCGCACTGCTACAGCCCCCAGCAACACCGCAATGCCAACCAGCGCGGCAAACAGAGCGGGGCCCAGCGTTACGATGGCACTCGCGCTCACCGTCGGCATCCTCCTCGCTAGACGTCGATCGCCACGATGCGCTGAATCAGGTAATAGCCGATGCCCTGCATCACCAGCGCACCGATCGGCAGGGCACGGAACGGCCCAGGCTCCAGAAAGGGCTCGTAGAACGTGGGGTCGAGCAGCCATACCACCACCGCCAGGCCCATGGGCAGCACCGCCAGAATATTGCCAGACAGCCGCTGCTGGGCTGTCAGGGTGCGGATCTCGCCCTGCAGGCGGATGCGGTCGCGGATGGTGTCAGCGATGATCTCGAGCGTCTCAGCCAGGTTGCCACCGGTCTGCCGCTGCACGTTGATCGCCGTCACCATCATAGCCACATCGTCCGAGCCGACCCGTTCGGCCATCTCTTCGAGAGCATCACCGAGCGGCTGCCCCAGCTCAACGGCCTGGACCACACGGGCAAACTCGCTGGCGCTGGGGTCGGGCATCTGCTCTACCACCAGCCGCAGTGCCTGGTTGATGCCCTGGCCGGCGCGCAGGCCGCTCACCAGCAGGGTGAGCACATCGGGCAGCTGCTCGTTCATCAGGCGCACACGCTTCTTGGCACGCCCGCTGAGCAGCATCTGCGAGCCGATATACACCAGCAGCGCCAGCAGCAGGCCCGCCGCTATGCCGCGCGTCGCGGCGCCGATCACCAGCGCCAGCAGCATCAACGCCAGCGTGATCATGGTGAACTCGGTGGCGGTCACCGGCATGTCGGCCTGCGACAGTTTATAGGCCAGCGCCGAACCCGGCCCAGTGGCGCGCCGTTTGCCAAAGAGCCGTCGACTCTTGCGCTCGTTCTGCTGTGTCTCGCGCTCTAGCCCCAGCTCTTTGATGCGCTGCTCGATGGGGTCGCGCGCCTGCGAGGCCTTCCACAGCCACACAAACAGCAGCAACGTGAGTGTTGCCACCAGAAAAGCAAAAACCAACGGCCCTCCGCCCACCGAAGCTGCCGTCTCCACGTGAGTCGCCTCTCCTTGGTTGAGCGCGCCGCCTATCGCGGCGCAACGCCATGTTACTTGCCTCTGGCAAAGAGCGCCCTGAGGCCCGTCAACCTCTGCGCCTCACCTTGCTCTACGCCGCGCACACCATAGGCCTGCAGCAGTTTGCGGCTCAGGCCGTGATAGGCCCTGCCCAGTGCACTGCGCGGATGCCGCATGGCCACCGGCACGCCACGGTTGATGCTGGCCAGTGCCAGCTGTGGGTCGTCTGGTACGGCATGCCGCACGTTCAGCAGGCGCCGCTCGATCTCGCCCTGCGGGATGCCATGCGCCGCCGACGCGCGGTTCAGCACAATCCACACCTTGTCTTGTGGGTAGCCCCTGGCGCTCATTTGGTCTACCAGCACGCGGGCGTTGCGTATGGCCGCCATCTCGGGCGGCAACACCACCAGCACCACATCGGCCACGTCGGTCACGCTGTAGGCTACCTCATCGAGGGGGTGCCCCAGGTCGACCACCGTCCACGGGAACATGCGCCGCAACAACACCAGCACGCGTTCCATCTGCGTCGTGCTGGCGTGCGTCTCCATGTGCCCCGGCGGTGGTGTCACCATCACGCGCACGCCCGAGCTGTGGTCTTGCAGAACGCCGTCCAGCAGCTCGGTATCGATCGAGCCCAGCCGCTCGAACACCTCGGCGATGGTGCGTCGGGCCGGCACGTTCATCATCACGTCTACGGCCGGCGCCGCAAAGTCGCCATCGAGCAGCGCCACGCCACCTTTGCCATCTTGCGCCAGGCAGACGGCCAGGTTGCACGCCAGACTGGTCCGCCCCACGCCGCCCCTGGGCCCCACCACAGCCACCACGCGCCCATCTGGGCCCTCGCCGCCTGCAGAGGCGCCGGCGGCCTCACGCGCGCTGAGCAGTTGCCGCAAGGTCTGGTGCAGCTCGAATGACTGCGTGCCCAGCGGCTTGGGCAACACCGCCCGCGCCCCGGCCATCACCGCACGGTTGGCCAGCTCGAGGCGGTCGGGCTCTACCAGCACCACCACGGTGGTCAATGGGCAGCAATCGCCCAGTTGGCGCACATAACGTTCAGGGGTGGGCCCCACGGCATCGTCGACCATGATGATCTGCGGCGCCAGACTGATGGCCCGCGAGGCTGCCAATTCGGCCTGCGATACCCAAAACACGCGGTGCGGTTGCTCCCACCCACGCAACGCCTCGCGCAGTTCATCCTGTGCTTCCGAACGAGGGCTGACGAGCAGCAACCTCAACTCGGTGTCTAGTGGCGGCACGGAACTACCTCCTGGCCAGGTGCAGCAACAGCATCCCCCGAGCTGTCAGCGCACCGGAATTCTGTAGGCATCGATCACATAGTCGATATCGACCGGCTCAAACTCCCACTCCTGGTCAGCACCGGGTGCACGCAGCACCACATCCTGAATGGCACCAGAATCGAGCGCATACTTGAGCACCAGCGCATCTTGGGGCACCAGCGTGACGAGGAGTGCGTTGGGCGGCTGTGGCGGCTGGTTGGCGGCTTGCCCCTCGGCGCCTGCTGTCACAAAGGTGGCCCCGGGCAGAGCCGCGATGGTCACGTTCTGCAGCAGAATGTAGGTGACCATCTCCTCTTCTTGCTCGCCCTCGGCGGTCATGGCTGCCCGCGGGAAGGTCATTGAGACGAGAATATCGACCTTGTCGCCCGGCTTGAGCACCGCCACCTGACTCATCAGGTCGCTGGCGGGCACGGCCATCAACACCTGCTCGGCGTTCATCGCCACCGCAGTGCGCCCATCGGCCGCGATGATATCGGGGTCCACCAGCCGCTGCTCGAGCAGCACCTCGCCGGCGAACAGCTCGGCCAGGGTCAGCTTGCCCACGGCCTGCTCTATCTCGGTCACGGCGCCAGTGGGCACTGTCGCCACCGGCAGCTCTTGGGTGGTGAGCATCTCGGCCGTCAGCAGCGTGCGCACCGGCACGGCCTGGCTGGTCACCACCACCTGTTGCACGGCGCCCTCGACGCGCACCTCACCAACAGAGACACGCGCGGCTCGCGAGAGCGTCATGTACGCCACCACGGCCGCCAGAAACGCCACCGTAAGCCCGGCCAGCAGCCACAAGAACCCCCGCAATCGCGACATGCGCCCCCTCGCTCGTTACTCTCTGATCATCGACGACGTGGCCACCAGCACAAACGGCCCCGACGACCCGCCGCCGATCGCCTGGATCACCGGCGCTGTGATCAGCTGCGTCTCGTATTCCACCCGCACCGCCACGCGCTCGGCATCTACTGTCGCCTCTACGTCCAGCCGGGCCGGGTCGAGGTTGGCCGCAGCGGCCATCTCTTCGGCTGCTGCCAGCGCCACGGCCCGCACCTGGGCGTCGCTATCTTGCACCACAATACCGTGGCGCGCCCCCTGACGGGCAGCGCTGGCCACGGTATTGTACTGAAACACAACCACCGCGAGTTCGACGAACACCAGCACAATGACGAGCAACAACGGCGTCACCAGGGCGAACTCGATCAGATCCTGACCACCACAAGAGTGATGGCCGTCACTCTTGTGACGGCAGTCACTCTTGTGACAGCGGTCGCTCTTGTGACAGCGGTCACTCTTACGACGGCCATCACTCTTGCGCCGCATCGCCGTCCTTTCGTCGTACGGCCTCGCCATACGCAACGGCGTCCGTCACCTCAGGGCAGCGGCCGGTTGAACCAGGCCGCTGCCACATTCCAGACTGCCGTCAGCTGACCGGCCAGGGCGCCCAGGGCCACCACAGAGGCCAGCGCCACGACCGCAATCACGAGCGCATACTCTATGGTATCCTGCCCCAGCTCTCGCGCCGATACAGAGCGACACGCAGTCTTCATCGTCGTAAGCCTCAGTCGGCGTAGTCCATGTTTTTCGGCACATTAGCCGACCCGATCCAGTCCTTGATCCCGTTCCAGAGATTGCTGATCTGGCCGCCCAGCAGGCCCAGGCCCACCACGGCCACCACCACCAGCAGCACGATGATCAGGGCATACTCGATCAGGTCCTGTCCTTCTTGCGCCTTGATCCAGTTCTTGATGTACAGGTACAGACTCGTCATCGCACTTTCCT
>Ga0123328_1001986_pt1 | contig 19101 bp, 26 predicted proteins | sample BioC12SIPDNA_2_FD_89702 | JGI IMG/M metagenome (GOLD analysis project Ga0123328, IMG submission 89702) | Anaerobic biogas reactor microbial communites from Washington, USA - Biogas_R1_A C12 SIP DNA | ecosystem: Engineered > Bioreactor > Anaerobic > Unclassified | place: Washington, USA...
GGCTGAAATATGCCGTAGTCCGCGTGGCTCCCGGCTATTTCCACAAGCATAAGGTGTCGGCCACCTACGAAGAACTGGCAGGGCTGATCTGACATGGATGAAATCGATCACGCCCAGCAGCACGAAGCCATGCACCGGGAGATCGCCCTGCGGGAGCACTTCCGGAGAAGAGAAAATTATTTAGAGAGAGGCCGGCCCCCCGGCCTGCATCCGAAAGGAGCGGGACCGGGGGAAAGGCGAATCTGCCGGGACTGCGGCGAGGAGATTCAACCCGCCCGGCTGGCCGCCATGCCCTTCGCCGTGCGGTGCATCGAATGCCAGGGGATAAAGGAACGGAGGGAGCGTCATGGGTGAATCCTGGCCGCTTTTCCTCTTTCTCGCCGGCCTGATCGCCGCCTGGAGCATGCTGATCCTGGGCGTCATGCGGTCGATGCTGAGCAAGTGCATTGGAGACCTGGAAGAAAAGATATCCGGCATCAGCGGCCTCGGCAAGGATCTCCAGCGCCTGGAGCGGGAGTTTCTGGAGATGAAGGCGACGCTGCCTCTGGATTACGTGCGCAAGGAAGATCACATGCGCTTTGAACTGGTGCTGAATACCAAGTTGGATCGACTGCATCAGGATATGATGACAGCCATCAATGCCAAGGAGAAAACCCGATGAAAGAACCTTGCCCTGTGCCCGTGGATATCGAAAAAGCCCGCCGTGAAGAGCTGCGCTGGCTGATCCTGCGCGCCCTCTATGCCGCCCGTCCCATCGGGACGACGGAAACGATCATCAAGAACGCCATCGAGCCGGTGATGCTGGACATCACCCTGCTGGAGATCCGCCGGGAGCTGGACTATCTGGAAGACCGGGAGCTGCTCGCCGTCGAACGATCCCGCGTCGTTCCCGTCTGGTCCGCGAAGATCAACCGTCTGGGCGTCGATCTCGTGGAATACACGGTGCCCTGTGATCCCGGAATCGCGCGCCCGGAGAAGTGGTGGTAGCCATGCCGCGCCGCTCGAAGATCCTCGACCTGCCCCCGGATGTAAAAGCCGAACTGGACCGCCGCCTGATTACTGGCGGTTTCTGCGACTACGAAGGGCTTGCCGCCTGGCTTAAGGAACAGGGTTACGATATTTCCCGCTCCGGCGTTCACCGTTACGGGCAGGGGTTTGAGGACCGTCTGGCATCCATCCGGATCGCCACCGAGCAGGCCCGCGCCGTTTCTGAAGCCGTGGGGGACAGCGAAGGCCACATGAACAACGCCCTGATCACCCTGGTGCAGGAAAAGGCCTTTGACGTCCTGGTCAATCTCCAGACGGAAGACCCGCAAGCCTTTGCGAAGATCTTCCCGAAGCTGGGCGTCATGGTGGCGAAACTGAGCAAGGCCAGCGTGGATCAGAAGAAATGGATGGCGGAGAGCCGGAGAAAGGCCTTGGAAGATGCCGCTGATGCCGCTGAGAAAACGGCGAAACAGGAAGGCGTTTCCCCGGCGACCATCGAGAAGATCCGGCGCGACGTCCTGATGATGGCGGGCTGATGAGATGAGCAAAGGCAACGCGAAGATCACGCCGGCCAACCCCGGCGGTCTTTTTCTCCCCTACCAGGAGCGGTGGATTCTCGACCGGTCCCGTCTGAAGCTGATGGAGAAGGCCCGGCAGATCGGCCTTTCCTGGAGCACGTCCTACGCCTGCGTGGAGCGGACCGCCGAAGCGGGCGCCCGTCATGACCAGTGGGTCTCCAGCCGCGACGACCTGCAGGCCCGACTCTTCGTGGAAGACTGCAAGATGTGGGGAAAGGTGCTTCAGCTCGCCGCCGAGGATCTGGGAGAACGGGTCATCGACGAGGAGAAGAAGATCTCCGCCTATGTCCTGCATTTTTCCTCCGGGAAGCGGATTCACTCCATGAGCTCCAACCCGGACGCCCAGGCCGGCAAGCGCGGCGGGCGCGTCCTGGACGAGTTCGCCCTGCATCCCGATCCCCGCAAACTGTGGAGCATCGCCTATCCGGGCATCACCTGGGGCGGTTCCCTGGAGGTCATCTCCACCCACCGGGGGAGCGCGAATTTCTTCAACGGCCTGGTGCGCGAGGTCAAGGAACACGGAAACCCCAAGAACATCAGCCTGCACCGGGTCACCCTGGAAGACGCCCTGACCGACGGCTTCCTCTATAAGCTCCAGCAGTCCCTGCCGGCGGACGACGAGATTCAGGGGATGGACGAGGCAACCTATTTCGATTTCGTCAAGTCCGGCTGCGCCGACGAGGAATCCTTTCAGCAGGAATACATGTGCAATCCCGCGGACGACGCCACGGCCTTTCTGGAATACGACCTGATCGCCGCCTGCGAGTATGGAGCGACGGAAAACTGGCGGCTGAGCCTGGACGGGCGACGCCCGGAAGGCCCGCTGTACGCCGGTCTGGACATCGGACGGAAGAAGGATCTGACGGTGCTGTGGGTCCTGGAGAAGCTCGGGGACGTCCTCTATACCCGCGAGGTCATCGCCCTGAGAAACATGAGCAAGCCCGACCAGGAAAAGGTGCTCTGGCCCTGGCTGGCCCGTATGAACCGGGGCTGTCTGGATTACACCGGCCTGGGCATCGGCTGGGGCGACGACGCGAAGAAGAAGTTCGGCGAGTACCGCATCGAAACCGTGACCTTCACCCCCCATGTCAAGGAGGCCCTGGCCTATCCCGTCCGGGGGGCGATGGAGGACCGTAAACTGCGGATTCCCTACGATCCCAAAATCCGGGCCGATCTGCGGTCCGTGACGAAGGAAACGACGGCTGCGGGAAACATCCGCTTCACGGCGGAACGCTCGGAAGACGGCCACGCCGACCGCTTCTGGGCCCTGGCCCTGGCGATTTCCGCGGCGGGTACTGACATCGGCGGTCCGGTGGAATATCAGGCCGTCTCCCGAAGACGGTTCTCGACAACATCTGATCAATCGCCGACGGGCGTCTATCGACAGCGAGGTGCTTACTGATGGCAATACTATTCGATCAATTCGGGCGGGAAATCCAGGTCGAAAAACGGCCGGAAACCCGGCAGATCGCCGTGACGACGATCCGGGACCGGTGGAGCAATTATCCGTCGCAGGGGCTGACTCCCGAACGGCTGAGTGCGATCTTCAAGGAGGCCGACGGCGGGGATGTGGCCCGGCAGGCGGAACTCTTCGAGGAAATGGAAGAGAAGGACACACACCTGTTCTCGGAGCTGCAGACCCGGAAGAATGCCGTCCTGGGGCTGGACTACGACATCACGCCCTGGTCGGAATCCGCCGAAGACCGGAAGATCCGCGATTTTGTAGCCGACTGCCTGTTTTCCCTGGAACCCCTGGAGGAATCCCTGCTTGATTTGCTGGACGCCGTCGGCAAGGGCTATGCTCTGTCGGAGATCCTCTGGGGATTCGACGGCTCCCGTGCAGTGATTGAACGCCTGGAGTGGATTCACGCCAAGAAAGCGGTCTTCTACGAACGAGGCGCTGATATTACAGCCCGGAGCTTCGAGGTTCCCCGGATACTCACGGAAGCGGAGCCTGTTTACGGGGAGATTATGCCTCCCTTCAAGCTCGTCTATCATAGATACAAGGCCCGCTCAGGATATGATACCCGCGCGGGAGTGTTGCGGGTTTGCGCCTGGATGTACCTCTTCAAGAACTATGTATTGAAGGACTGGGTGGCCTTCGCCGAAGTCTTCGGCATGCCTCTGCGCCTGGGGAAATACGATCCGCTGGCAGGCAGGGACGAAAAGGACGCTCTGCTTGCCGCCGTCCGTTCCCTGGGTTCCGATGCAGCGGGGATCATTTCGAAGAATACGGAGATCGATTTTATTGAGTCCGCCAAGGCCACAGGGGCAGACAACCTCTACGATGCACTGGCGAATTTCTGCGATAAACAGATGTCCAAGGCCATTCTCGGCCAGACTGCGACGACGGAAGGCACCCCGGGCAGGCTGGGCAACGATGATGTCCAGGACAAGGTGCGCCATGACCTGGTGGTGTCCGACGCCGAAGCCCTGTGCAGGACGATCCGTTTTCAGATCATTCGCCCCCTGGTGGGGTGGAACTTCGGCTGGGACAAGCCCTTGCCGTGGTTCAAGATTTTCCATGAACAGCCGGAAGACCTCAAGACCGCCTCCGAAGTTTACGTCAACTTGAGCAAGATCGGTTTTTACCCCTCTGCCGAGCATGTGGCGGAAAAGTTCAAGATCCCGATGCCTCAGAAAGGGGAAACGATCCTGATGCCGCCGGAAAAGGCGGAGCCTCCGGCACCCGTAGCGAACAAAACGCCGGGAACTCGGGTCATCGCCGCCAAGGATGGAGCGACGGAAGCGGAAAAGGACGCCGCCGACCTGATCGCTGACCGTCTTGGCCGGGAAAGCATGGCCCTGACGGATGAATTCTTCCTGACGCCGCTCAAGCGGCTCGTGGAAAAGGCGGAAAGCCTGGAAGAGCTTCGGGACAGCATCCTGGATCTCTACAGCGGCATGGACCCGGCAGACCTCGGCGGCTTGATGGCGCAAGCCATGATGATCGCGGATATGGCGGGCCGGTATGAGGTCGGCGATGGCAATTGATCCGGCACTGTCAATAGTTTTTAAACTGCCTTTCCAGGAGCAGGAATCGTTCTTTAAAAACAAGCTGAACATCCCCACGGCCCGCTGGGACGATCTGTGGAAAGGTCAGCACGCCAGAGGATTCATGATCGCCGGGGCGATTAAGGCCGAGCTTCTTGCGGATTTCCGGACCGCCGTGGACAAGGCGATCAGCGACGGCGTCACCCTTCGGGATTTCCGCAAGGACTTCGACCGGATCGTGGCGAAGCACGGCTGGAGCTACAACGGTTCCCGCAACTGGCGCAGCGAAGTGATCTACTCCACGAACATCCGCACGGCCTACGCCGCCGGACGCTGGGCGCAGCTTACCGATCCGGACATGCTGAAGTTCTACGGCTTCCTGGTTTACCGCCACGGCGACAGCATCCATCCCCGCCCCCTGCATCAGTCCTGGGACGGCACGACGCTGCCGGCCAACGATCCCTGGTGGGATTCCCACTACGTCCCCAACGGCTGGGGATGCAAGTGCAAGGTCTTTGCCGCTACGAAAGAGGAGTGGCAGGCGGCGAAAGAGAGCGGCAAGGGCGAGGCCCCTCCTTCTCCCATCGACCCGAAGACGGGCGAGCCGGTGGGGATCGACAAGGGTTGGGGCTACAACGTGGGCAAGGCGTCCGGGAAGGATTACCGGGTTTTGAGCGACAAGTTCGAGACGCTTCCCGCGGATATCGCCCGGAAATGGATGGACGAATTTCTGAAAGGCCCGACCTTCGAACGCTTCTTTGCCGGCAGGATTAAGGCTGATTTCCCGGTGGCGGTGCTGGGTGAACGGGAGCGCCGAATTCTGGGAGCGGTGTCGCAAACCGTTTGGCTGTCTGAAGAAAGCCTGCGGAAAAATCGGGGACTGATTGCCGGGAATCCCGGACATCCGGAGTTGACCCTGGCCGAATATCAACTGCTTCCGGAGATCGTCACGGACCGGGCGGAGGTCATTATAAAAGACGGCGCCACCACGATGGTGTTTGTCAAACTCGCCGGTCGTTTCTACCATGCGGCGATTAAGACCACGAAGAGCAGGGCGGACGTGTTTTTAACCTCCTTTCGAAGGGTAGACGATGTAAGGCGGGAAGTGGATAGGATCAAACGGAAAACAGGTGTCGTTGTGGTGAAGGATGAACTGTAAAAGGCTTCGGGTGGGGCCTCCCATTGAACCCCACATATCAGTCCGCCTGGCGGCGTCTTACGGCCGGGAGAATGTCACCGTGTCACCGAAGCCTTAATAAGAATATCAGCCCCTTGCGGTGAAAAGTCAAGGAGAAACGGCAGATGCCCGACATCACCATTCGAATCGACGACAAACCCGTCCTGGACGCCCTCAACCGGCTGTCCCGGAAAATGGGCGACCTTTCCCCGGTTCTCAGGGTGATCGGCGAGGAACTGGTGAAGTCCACGGAGTCGCGGTTCAACAGTCAGGGTCCTGCTCCCGACGGCGCCCGGTGGGCGGCGCTGTCCCCGGCCACCCTGAAACGGAAGAAGCATTCCAAGATTCTGACGGAATCGGGGCACCTCCGGGGAAGCATCCGCTCTCAACTCATGGGGACGCATGCCGTGGCTGTGGGGACGAACAGGGTTTACGGGGCGATCCACCAGCTCGGCGGAACTGCAGGAAGGGGCCGCAAGGTTCGCATCCCCGCCCGGCCCTATCTGGGGATCAGCCCGGAGGACAGCGGGCGGATTGCGGGGATCGTGGAACGGTATCTGGAGGGCAAGGTTTAATGCTTTTTCACTTAGCTTCTTAAGCCACACTTTAAGGGGTTCATTTTATGAAGAAAATGAACGTTGACCGTCCGGAAAAACGAAATCGGTGACAGACTGGAGGACCCTTTTGAGGTCTTTTGGCGGAAAAACGACGCTCAAATTTGCCCTGTAAGCGGTTATCTGTGTCAGGCGCGATCAAACCTTCGCGCGAAAAACGATCTCAAAATTTAAAGTATGTTTAAAGCTATTTCCGGGGAAATTGCAGTCTGAGTCAGGAGGGGTTTTGACGATGGGAGAGAAAATCCGGGTTCTTTTGAAGGAAATGACGGGAGTGCCCGGGGAATTCCAGGTACTGCCCGCGGGCAGGATCGACATGAAAGGTTACGGGTCGGCAACCCTGGACGAAGCCGGCGCGACGGAGATCATCGCCGAGTTCGCCAGACGCGGCCTGGATATGGTTATCGACTACGAGCACCAGACCTTGAAGGACAGCCAGGCCCCCGCGGCGGGATGGATCAAGGCGCTGACCTGGAAGGGCTCCGATGGACTCTGGGCGGTCGTGGACTGGACGCGGCAGGCGTCGAACTATCTGGCCAACAGGGAATACCGGTATTTTTCCCGGTGGTGCTCATCGAGGAGGCGTCGGGACGGATTGTCGCCATGCTTAACGTGGCCCTGACCAACATGCCCCGGATCGACAACCTGAAGCCCCTGGTGGCGAAATGGAATTTAACCGGAGACGGGGAACCCGCCTCCCAAAACAAAGCGAAGGAGATTGTCATGATCGAAAAATTGAGGAAACTCCTCGGCCTGGCGGACGATGCCGGGGAAGACAAGGTTCTCGAAGCGGCGACCCTGGCCGTCAACACGGCGAAGGAGGCGGGCGGCAAGGGGGAAGTCGTCGCCTGCAGGGAAGTCCTGGAGGCCCTGGGAGCGAAAGAGAATGCAGACAGGGAAGAGGTGATCCGGATCGTCGCTTCCCTCAAGACCCCCGGTGACGTCGCCGTGCAGTTAAGCCACCAGGTGGCTGAGCTCACCCGGAAAATCGCCGAAATGAATCAACAGGATCTGATTGCCCTGTCCCTCAAGGAGGGGAAGACCTCTCCCGAAGAACTGGACAAGTGGGGGCGGGACCTGGCCCTGAAAAATCCGGATCAGTTCAAACTCATCGTCCTGTCCCGTCCCGCGGGAAGCGTCATCCCCGTGGAAGGGCTGCGCGTTCTGAAAGACTCCGATCCGGGGAAGATGGACGATGCACAGAAGAGCATCAACGCGATGATGGGCATCGATGAAGACACGTTCAAAAAATACAACCAGTAGCCCTGAGCGGGGGAAGGAGGAATAGCATGACTGCTTTAGCAGATGACAAGAAAACCGAATACCGGGAAGGCGTCGAGATTTCCATTCCTGTCGATGACGGAGACAAGATTTATGCCGGCGCGATGGTCTGCGCCAATGCCGACGGTTACGCCGTTCCCGGCGCCGATACGGCAGGGTTGATCTTCATGGGCATCGCCCGTGAACAGGCCGACAACGCATCCGGCCAGGACGGCGACATCAGTGTCCTGGTCCGTCGGCGCGGCCTGTTCAAGATGTCCTTTGCTACGGCGATTACCGAGGCCAACGTGGGAGACAGCGTCTATATTGCCGACGATCAGAATGTCGATCTGGTCGGGAACGTAACCAACGACATTTTCGCGGGAATTATTGCCGAATACATCGACACGACCCACGCCTGGGTGGACATCGAACCGGCCGTCCGGCAGTCGGATGCCGCCGCGCACATCGCCGACGGGAACGCCGCCCATGCAGCCAGCGCGATCTCCATTGCCGACGCGGGATCGTTCACCTCCCAGACCGAAGTGGAGGCGGCCCTGCAGGAGATTTACCAGCATCTGAAAAGCGCGAAGGGGATTATCGATATCCCGACCCCGTATTTCACGAATGCAGGCGTAGCCCTCGCCGCTTTTTCCGACGGCGACAGCGCCACTCCCGGATTCTGTGTCACGGAGAAGGGTCTGGGTATCCGCTGGAACAACCACGCCACGCCCGGCGCGGTGGGAACGAAGGTTATCGTTCCTCCCGACATGGATGTGACCGCGAACGCGGTTCTGCACGTCCTTGCCGCAAAGACCGGCGCAACGGTTGGCGACGCCACGAAGTTCACCATCGCGGCTTACAACAACGTGGTTGACGCGGCCTACGACGCGGATACCGACTTCGGTGGCGACACCAGCGCCATGACCGGTGACGCCACGGCCAAAACGGTCCAACACGAGACGCTCACCCTGGCCCTGGCCAACCTGGCAGCCTATCCGGCGGCGATGGAGTTGACCATCAAACCGAAGGACGGCACGCTCGGAACGGACGATGTGATCCTGCTGGCGGTCTGGATCGAATACAAGAAGAAGCTGCTGACGGCGTAACATGAACCATGAACCGGGAGAGAGCGCCGCTCTCTCCCGCAAACCGGAAAAGGAGTGCATGACATGATTGTCAATCAAGCGAATCTGCAGGGAATTTACAAATCCTTCAACACGATCTTCAACCAGGCATTCGATGCCGCCCCCAGCCAATGGCCCCTGGTGGCCATGCAGGTGCCGTCCACGGGGCGCAGCGTGGATTACAAATGGCTGGGCGATTTCCCCATGATGCGGGAGTGGCTCGGCGACCGGGTTTTAAAGGACCTGTCCGCCTTCAAGTACGAAATCACCAACAAGGACTATGAATCCACCATCGAGGTGGACCGCAACGATATCGACGACGATCAGATCGGCGTCTACACGCCCATGATTCAGGGGCTTGCCCAGGCCGCGAAAGTGCACCCGGACATCCTGGTCTTCGCCCTCCTCAAAGCGGGATTCGACACGGGATGTTTCGACGGACAGTATTTTTTCGACAGCGATCACAGCGTCAACGGCGCTTCCGTTTCCAACACCGGCGGTGGAGACGGAACTCCCTGGTATCTCCTCGATCTGTCCCGGCCCATCAAGCCCATCGTCCTGCAGATCAGGAAGCGCCCCCAGTTCGTCGCGATGGACAAACCGGACGACGAGAATGTCTTTATGCGGAAGAAGTTCCGTTACGGTGTGGATGACCGGAAAAATGTCGGCTACGGTCTGTGGCAGCTTGCCTACGGCAGCAAGCAGACCCTGGACGCGACAAACTATGCCGCGGCCCGGGCGGCCATGATGGCCTTCACCAACGACGAGGGCGTGCCGTTGGGCATTACGCCGACCCACCTGGTGGTCCCCCCGACGCTCGAATCCAACGGCCGGACCGTTGTGGAAGCGCAGTTCGACGCCAACGGGGCAAGCAACGTATGGTACAACACCGCGAAGCTGGTGGTTGTGCCCTGGCTGGCTTAGTCGACAACCAATAAACAGGCGGTGGCATGTCCCACCGCCTGAGTTACAAGGAGAAGGACGATGATTCGTATCAGAAGCAAAAGGGCTGGCTTCCGCAGATGCGGAATAGCTCACCCATCGATGACCGTTGAATATCCGGACGGCCGGTTTTCCAGGGAAGAACTGGCAGTGTTGAAAGCTGAGCCGATGCTGCTGGTGGAGGAAATCGAGGAGGAGGAAAATCCCGGTCCGGAAACAGAAACAGGGGGCGGGGGAGAGAAAAATCCCTCTGCCGGAGAAAACAGAAAAGAGCAGGTCAAAACCGGAAAGAAAGGTAAGACATCGTAATGGCTTACTGCACCCAGGAAGAGTTGGAACAGCTGGTTCCGGAACAGGATCTGATCCAGTTGACCGACGACGCGATCCCCCCCGCGGCGATCGACGCGGACAACGTGGCCCGCGCCATTGCCGATGCCGGGGAACTCATCGACGGCTATCTGCGGGAGCGCTATACGCTGCCTCTGGAGCCCGTTCCCGGTCTGCTCAACACCCTGGCCGCGGACATCGCAGTCTGGCGGCTCTACGCCCGGAGGGCGAACATCGACCCGATGGAGGGCGTCAAGGAACGGTACCGTAACGCCCTGAAGCTGCTGGAGCAGATCCGCGACGGCAAACTCGCTCTCGGGGTTGGGGCGCTGACCACCCCGGAGACAGGCGGCGGTTCCGCTGCCGTCTCCACACCGGGAAATCGCATCTTCACCCGCGTCACCCTGAAAGGATACTGAGATGCTCAGCGAAATCGAAGAGGCAATCGCCGCCCGGATCAAGGAGAAGCTCGCCGCCGCGGCGGGTTATGTGGCCGTGCAGCGGGGAACGGAAGGGATTCCGCAGCCGGCGGTCTATGTCTCCCTGGAAGAAGGGGCCTTCGAGAAGGTGTCCTCCGATTCGTTCCGCCAGACGGTGAAGGGGTATGTGGACATCGTTTTTTCCCATCTGGGAAACGAGGAGCAGCGCCGCCGGGGGATCTATCCGATCCTGGAAGGGATCGTCCAGACCCTCCTGCTCCAGACCCTGGGGCTGGGGATTGCCCCCCTGAGGCCGAAGGCCTTCCGGAACGTCACGTCGGAGGCCCTGCGGGCGAAAGGCCTGCTGGTTTATTCCCTGGAATTCGAGACGGGCTGCCATCTCCGGAAACTGGACGAGGAGGCGGCTGCCGATCTCCTGCGGGTGGGGCTGAACTATTACCTGCAGGATCCCGAGGACGACGAGGTGGCCGATGCAGCCGATCTGATCGGCGAACCGGCCCCCGAACCGGAGCCGTAACACCAACGATCATCTCATAAAAGGAGAAAGCTCATGAAAGTGCTGGCCAAACCGGGCGCGAAATGCCCGATGGAACACAAACCCCGGGCGTACATCACGGACTCCGTTCCCGTGGACGTTCCGGATTCGATCTATTATCGGCGGCTGCTCGCCGACGGCTCCCTGATTTTCGCGGGAGCGGACGCGGCCGTAGAACCGGGAGGTGAAAAGTAATGGCATCGGAAAACATTTCCTTTGATTCCATCCCCGCGTCCATCAGGAAACCGGGGAAGTATTTCGAGTACAACACCAAACTGGCCGTGCGCACCCTGCCGGCCAACAGGCAGCGCCTGCTCATTGTCGCCCAGCGGCTGAGCACCGGGTCGGTGGCGCAGAAAGTGCCGGCGCAGGTCTTCTCCGACTCGGAAGCGGCCGCGTATTTCGGCGAGGGCTCCATCGCCCACCTGATGGTCCGGGCGGCGATCAAGGCCTATCCCTATCTGGATCTTTCCGTCTGCGCCCTGGACGATTCGGCCACTAATCCCGTCGCCCGCGCGGAAACCCTGACCCTTGCCGGCCCGGCGACGACGTCGGGAGTCATTGCGCTTTCCGTCGGCAATGTCGTCATTGAAGTGGGCATCGCCACCGGGGATACGGCGGTCAAAATCGCCACGGCGATCAAGGCGGCCCTTGACGCCGGATATCCCGATCTGCCCTTCACGGTTTCCCAGGGAACCGCTCCCAACGACCACATCCTCACTTTCACGGCCAGGAACAAGGGAACCGTCGCCAATCAGGTGGACTTCGCCGCCGAGGCGACCGCATCCGGCGTGACGGCGGCTCTGGCCGAAACGACCCCCGGTTCCGTCGATCCCGACATCGACGACGCCCTGGAAGCGGTATTCGCCGAGGATTACACCCTCATTGCGACCCCATTCAACGATCAGACCTCCCTGACGGCCCTGCGGGATCATCTGGACAGCGTCTCCGGCCCGATGGAGCAGCGGCCCGCCGTTGGGATTTACGGATACGACGGGGTGCTCGCCGACTGCACGACCCTGGCGGGGAACATCAACTCCGGCCGCATCCTGTGCGCCTATCTCCGCGGAACGAAATCCCCCGCCTACGAGATTGCGGCGGCAATGGCGGCGGTCATGGCCTCCGAGGAAGACCCGGCGCGGCCCCTGAACACCCTGGAGTTAAAGAAGATCGCGGCGCCCCCCGTGGCCTCGCGCCTGTCCCGGACGGAGCAGGAAAGCCTCCTCTATAACGGCGTCACGCCCCTGGAAGTGGGGCCCGGAGAAAAGGTGCAGATCGTCCGGGCGATCACGACCTACATCCACGATCCCCAGGGCATCGATGACGTCTCCCTGCTGGATGTGACGACCATCCGCACCCTGGATTACGTGCGCAAGGCCTGCCGGGAACGGATCGCCCTGCGCTTCCCGCGGGAAAAGCTCTCTTCGAAGACCCCGGACAAGGTACGCGATCAGCTCCTCGACGTCCTCTATTCCCTGGAGTCGCTGGAAATCGTGGAGGAAGTGGACGCCAACGCCGCCGGTCTCGTGGTGGAACGGGATCTCCAGGACGTCAACCGCCTCGATGCGAAGATCCCCGTGGACGTCGTCAACGGCCTGCATGTCTTTGCCGGGCGCATCGATCTCTTGCTGTAAGGAGGGTTAAATCATGTCTGAACTGTTTGTATCCCGGGTGCTCCTGGAAGTGAACGGGCAGAGCGTGACGGACTTCGCGTCCGTCGAGGAAAACGAATACGAGGTTTACAAACCCGTGAACCTCATGAACGGGACGGGCCACTTCAAGACCACGGAACGCTATGGGCTGAAGCTGGACTACGTCGTCCCCGCCGACGGCGAGGAATTCGATTTCAACAGCGTGGCCGGCGGCGTGATCACCATCGACAAGCAGAACGGGAAGCGGACCACCTATACCGGCGTCTATGTCACCAAGATCGGCGCAGCCAAATACGGCGATGACAAGGAAGTCGTCAAGACCATCGAGTTTTCCGCGAAGGCCAGAAAGGAGAATTAGCCCATGCTGACGGAAAAGGGAAGTCTTCCCGTGGGGATTGAATACGCGGGGAAAGTGCACCGGGAGTTCGAAATCCGGGAGCAGCGGGTCCGTGACCTGGTGGCCGTCTACGACAACCCGGAAACGGCCAGACGGGCGGAAAGCAACGACGCATTCATGGGCTTGTGCATTCTGGCCGGCCAGGTCGTGTCCCTGGGGAGCCTCCCGGCGGAAGCGATCACGCCCGAGCTGCTCCTGGATATGGCCCAGGAGGATTTCAACGAGCTGAGCGCGGCGGCGAAGCGGCTGGAGGAACGCCGCAAATCCTTTCGCGGCGAGGCGTAGGGACACGTACCGGAAGATCGTCGCCCTGCTGAAGCTGGGCGTCGATTATCCGTCGATTCTGGCCATGCCCCTCGGCGAGGCGGAGAACCTCCTGGAGGTCTGGCACGAGATGGTCAACCCGGAAGAGAAAAGGTCCGTGAAATACCGGGTGAAGAGGGATTGATACCACCATGACGAACATGAAGGTCTTCCTGGAACTGGTCGCAGATTCCCGCAGGATGAAAGACGGGATGAAACAGGGCGAACGCGCCATGTCCGGTTTTACGCACAAGGCGAAGGCGGAAATGGCGTCGCTCCGGAATGCCGTCGGCAGCCTCCAGGGCAGGCTTGCCGGGCTGGGCGTGTCGATTGGAGCGGGCGCCCTGATGTGGCAGTCGGCCAATCTGGACAAGTCTCTCACGCAGATCGGCCAGACGGCGGGCGCAACGGCCCTTCAGGTGCGGCAACTCCGCGGCGATCTGTTCCGGCTGGGAAAAGACTCCGGGCAGGATGTGGATAACCTCAAGGAAGGTTTCAATGTCCTGGTTCAGTCCGGACTGAACATGAAGGAAGCGAAGGCGACCCTGGAAGGGGTCAACACGGCGATGGCGGTCACCGGCTCCGAGGCCCGGACACTGGCCGGTGGTCTCACCGTGGCGTCAACGGCTTTTCAGTTCGATCTGGCCAAACCGGGGCTGGCCCTGGAACTGCTGGACAAGATGACCGTAGCGGGGCGGCTGGGGAATGCCGAACTGGAAAACCTGTCCGGTATTTTTGCCCGCGTGGGGGTCAACGCCGCCTCGGCGGGAATGAACTTTGACGCGACCCTGGCCTTTGTCGAGGCGCTCTCCCAGATCGAACGGGAGCCGGAGAAGCTGGCTACGCTGGCAGACAGCACTCTGCGCGTCTTCACCAATTTGAGATATATGGCGGAGGCCCAGAAGGCCACGGGCGTCCGCTTCTTCGATGCCGAGGGGCAGCGTCGGGACGCGATGGCCGTCCTGGAGGACATCCGGAAGAAATACAAGACGTTGACCACGGATGCCCAGCGGGCCGAATTCGTGCAGAAAGCCTTCGGAAAGGCGGATCTCGACACGATCAAGGGATTCAGAACCCTCTTGAGCGGGAACTCCCTGGACGACGTCCGCCGGTTTTCCCAGGAGATCGGCCAGGCGGGTGGGACACTGAAGCGGGACATGAAGGACGCCACGGCGAATCTCGTCGATCAGGCAGGCCGGTTGAAGGCTTCTCTGCGGGAAGCGGCGGACGGGTTTGCCGCTCCAGTCAACAAGGCCCTGGCGGATCTGATTGCCTGGAGCATGGCAGGCAAAAAGGACGGTGGACTGGGTCTGTCGGGCAAGGAGATGCTCGGCTATGGGGCAGGAATCAGCATCGCAACCATGCTGGCCGGTCGGTATGGCGGGAAGGCAATCGGGGGATTCCTGAAGAAACGGGCGGGAACGGCGGCGGGCATCGCTGAAGGAAAGGCCGTGCAGGCCGCCACGGGTGTGACGCCTGTCTTCGTGACGAACTGGCCGGGAGGATTCGGGGGAGCAGCCCTGGAGGCGGCAGGTGCGGGCGCGGTTGCCAGAACGGGCCTGGGAACCCTGAAAAAACTGGGAGGAAACGCCCTGAAATTCGCCCCGGCGGCGGGCGTCTGGGGTCTGGGAGCGGGAACATCAGCCCTGGCAGGCTACGGTATCGGCAACCTGCTTAACCGGGGTCTCGGCTGGCTGTCCGGAAAGGCCAGCGGCGGAAAATACAAAGGGGAAGGCTGGCTGGGCGACATGCTTTACAGCCTGGTGCATAAGGAGAAAAAACAGGAAAACAAGATCAATCTCTCTATCCGGGTTGACCAGTACGGCCGGGTGATCACCAACTCGAACGACATGAATACGACACTGAACGTAAGCATGGCAAGGGGGGCCTTCTAATGGCCGCCGAACTGAACGTCGGAGTTCTGGCCGGCATTCCCCTGGAAATGGAGATGCTCGACGATTCCTTCGCCTGTGCCATCGCCCGGTACGCCTATCCCTTCGCCGACGGCGCGGATCTGGAGGACATGGGCCAGCGCGCCCGCATGGTGCGGGTGCGGGCGTACTTTTACGACAACGCCGAAAAGGACACCTACGATGACCATATCGCCCTGATCTCCCTCCTGTCCGACCGGAAGCTGGTGGATTTCGAACACCCGAAGTACGGCCTGATGAAAGGCAAGATCGAGGAGCTCAACGTCCGCCACGACGACCGTCAGCGGTGCGCCGAGGTGGACATCGCCTTTGTCGAACAGATGCGGGGAACCATCGAGCCCCTGACGCGGCCCGCGGTCCTGTCCACGGTGGAGGAGGCGTACATCGCCGGGCAGGAAGAACAGATCGCCGCCCTGCGGGAGGACCTTCTGGGGACGATCCCCGTCACGGATGCCGCCGTCCTGACGCAGATCCTCGATGCCGCCTCGACGATGCTCTCTCAGGTGCAGGGCTTTTCCGCGGATCTCCGCAACGTGGTGGGCGCGGTGGAAACTTTGCTCGGCACGGCGGAGGCGACCGTCGCCGATGTCACCAGTCCTGTCGATTCCCTTCAGTCCACGCTCACCTATGACCTGACAATCCCCGGCCGCATCACGGGCGGTCTGGCCGCGGCGCTGGAAAAGACCGCCCGTCTCTGCGATTCATTGCGTAACTATCCCGCCCGGTATGTGCAGAGCCTCGATCTGGCCATGAAGGATCTGGAGGACTCCTTCGACAATCCGGCCGGTTCTCTTTCCGGATCAGCGGAAACGGATGCCGGCAGTGTCATGGCATCCCACCTGCGGATTGCCTGCGCCCAGAGGATGGCCCTGGAAACGGCGCAGGTGTTCGAGGAGGATCAGACCGCCTTTACCGATCCGGACGATGCGGATGATTATGAGGTGCTGACGCTGCCGGAACTGGAGCAAACCCTCGCTGTCGCCCGCCGCCGTCTGGATGAGGCCGTGGAGGCGGCGCGGGAGATGGGGAGTCTCAAGGAGATGGCGAAAGCCCTGCTGGAGCATGTCAACGCCGTCCGGCTGGAGCGGGAAAAGATGAAAGCGGTGCTCCTGGACAATCCCCTCCCCCTGCATCTGGTCTGCCTGCGCTACGGCTTGCCCTGCAAGGATGCGGAGAGGCTGCTTAAGGTCAACCGGGGGATCCGGAACCCGAACTTCGCCTCCGGGGAGGTTCTTGTCTATGTCCGATAAGATCTCCCTCCGGATCGGGGACAAGGCTATCGAGCATTTCCTTTCCTACAGCATCGACACCGACCTCTACACGCCGGCGGACGCCTTCCGGATGGAGCTGTCCGCACCGGAAACACAGGTTGAGGCGGGGATGCGCTGCGAGGTCTGGGTCAACGATCAACGGGAGCTCACGGGTATCATCGACCGGGTGACCCGCCGGGTCACCGAGCACGGTCAGACCCTCTCCGTGGAGGGCCGCGACCTCATGGGGCTGCTCGTGGATTCCTGCTGCGAATCGTTTGTATCTGTTAAGAACAAGTCTCTCAGGGAGCTGGCTGCGCTGCTGCTGCGCACGGTTCCCTACATCAACCGGAAGGCCGTCGTTTATCAGTCTGCCGCCTCCGGCAAGGCGAAAACCACGACGGATCTCCTCGATGAGCCGCAGACGATCACGCAGATCGAACCGGGGATGACCGTCTTCGAAGTGCTCAAGGCCGCCGCGGTATCCCGCGGCCTGCTCTTCTACTCCCTGCCCGACGGGACTCTTGTTTTCGGCAGGCCGAAGGCGAAAGGGGAACCGGCCTTTACGCTCCAGTTGACCCGGGATGGGAAGGGAAACAACGTCATCGAAAGCGAACTGGCGCAGGACATTTCCCGCCGCTGGTCGAAGATTACAGTGCTCGGACAGCGGCAGGGGCAGGACAGCTTCGGCGCGGACGCGACGGCGATCCGGACCGGAGCGTCCCGCACGGATTCGGAAATTTCCTTCTACAAGCCCTTTGTGCAGTGCAGCAACAACGACGGCGTTTCTCCGGCCCTGATGGCCAGACTGCTGATGGAGAAAGGGAGAAAGGAAGGCTGGCAGTACGGCGTCACGGTGGCCCGGCACTCCAGCAACGGAAAAAACTGGACGGTCAACGAACTGGCCCGCGTGACGGATGAGGTGCAGGGTCTGGACGGGGTGTATCTCATCTACGGAAGGACCTTCGAACTGGACAAGAATCTGGGGCCGACAACGCGGCTGAAGCTCGGCCGGGTAGGCCTTATATAAAGGAGACGACGTATGGGAATGATCCGCGGCATCGTGATATCTGTTCTGGAAGGCATGATCAAGCGGTTTTCCGCATCCGGTCGATCCGATGAAACGATCGAGGATCGGGAATATTTCCAGCATTACGGCTTCACCTCCCGACCGAAGACAGGCGCGGAGCTGATCATCGTCAACGAGGGCAATCACTACGTGGCCGTCGCTTCCGACGACCGCCGCTACCGGGTCGCCGTCGAGGACGGGGAAGTCTGCCTCTATACGGATGAAGGCGACAGGATCCACTTCAAGCGGAACAGGACCATCGAGATCGTCAGCGGCAACAGGCTCAAGGCGACCGTGGAAAATGACGTGGAAATCACCAGCAAAACGGCCCTGGTGACCGCGTCCGTCAGTTGTCAGGTGAACAGCCCCCTGATCAACCTGGGCGGCGACCGCGGCGGGTTGAAGGCGATCTGCGACGAGCGGCTGATCTCCTGGCTCGGTTCCCACACTCACGGCGGGGGATCAACCCCGGATCAATCCCTGACGGCGGCCGATGTCTGCACGGCCATCACGAAGGCGGGATAAAACGGGCATGCAATGGACTTCAAAATAGAAATCGACAATACGACCGGGCTGGCCGCCATGACGTTCGACAAGGCGGACACCATCATGAACAACGTCTGGCTTTCTCTGACGGTACAGCGGGGAAGTTTCTTCGCGAATCCGGGCTTCGGGTCCCGTCTGCACCTGCTTAAACGGGCGAAGCTCTCTGCCGCGACGGCGAGGCTCGCGGAGGATTACTGCCGGGAGGCCCTGCAATGGATGCTGGATTCAGGAAAGGCGACCGCGATTTCCGTAACCGCCGAGCGGGACAGGACGCAGAACATCAACCGGCTGAAGCTCCTGGTGGAGGTGGCCCCGGCCTCCGGGGAGCCCGTGGAATTTTCGGCCTTCGTAACCGTCGTGTGAGGACTTTTAAATGAATTTTCAACGCGATTTCAATGATCTTTTGAACACCCTGCTTACGGACTGGCGAAACCAGTTCCCTGATGCCGACCTCTCCCAGGGGAGCCTGATTTACATGAAGTCCGCCTGCCTCGCCTCCGCCCTGTGGGGCCTTTACAAGTATCAGGAATGGATCTCGAAACAGATTTTTCCCGATACGGCGGAAACGAAATACCTGGAGCATCACGCCTGGGTGCGGGGTCTTTCCCGGCGTTCCGGAGAAACGGACGAGGAGCTGCTGGCGCGACTGCTGGAATACATCCGCCGGCCTCCGGCGGGCGGAAATAAATACGACTACCAGAAATGGGCGCTGGAAATCGACAATGTGGCGAATGCCTGGAGCATCCCTCTGAGTCAGGGACCGGGTACGGTGGACGTGATCATTGTCGCCGACGAAACAGTCACGGGTTCGGAAATCCCCAGCTCCCATGCCCTGACGGGGACAACCACGGCAATTACGGAAAACAAACTAGTGGACGGCGCCGCTGATTTTATGGCAACCGGCGACGGCGGACCGGTCCGGATCGGCGACATCGCCGACAATGACGACACCGGCGGCCAGGCAGTAATTAC
>Ga0123328_1001987_pt1 | contig 19099 bp, 17 predicted proteins | sample BioC12SIPDNA_2_FD_89702 | JGI IMG/M metagenome (GOLD analysis project Ga0123328, IMG submission 89702) | Anaerobic biogas reactor microbial communites from Washington, USA - Biogas_R1_A C12 SIP DNA | ecosystem: Engineered > Bioreactor > Anaerobic > Unclassified | place: Washington, USA...
CAGATGGGAGAGGGACGCGGTGGCGTCCGGCGGCCCGCCATAGACCATGGAGGCCAGGTTGATGGGGTAGGTGCCGACGTCCAGCAGCGCCCCGCCGGCCAGTTCCGGTGCGAGCAGCCGGCTTTCGGGATTCCAGCCGATCCGGAAGCAGAAGTCCGCCTTCACCATGCGCGGCTCGCCGATTACGCCTTCCGCCAGGAGTTCACGGAGCCTCACGAGGGCCGGCAGGAAGCGCATCCAGACGGCCTCCATGACGAACAGGCCCCGGCTGCGCGCGGCCTCGACGACCAGCCGGCCCTGTTCCGCATTGACGGCGAAGGGCTTCTCGCAGAGCACGGCCTTGCCTTCTTCCAGGCAGAGGAGGGAGTTGGCGCAGTGGAACGGGTGCGGGGTGGCGACGTAGATCACGTCCACGTCCGGATCGGCCGCCAGCTCCTCATAGCTTCCGTGGCGATGGGGGACACCCCATTCCTCGCCGAACGCGTCGGCCTTCTCCTGCGTGCGCGACCCGACGGCGACGATCTCCGCGTCCTTCAGAAACCGGAGACCCTGGGCGAACTTGTGCGCAATGCTCCCGGTGGCCAGGATGCCCCAACGTATCTTGTCCATGGCAAGTCTCCCTCCGGCTACAAAGGCCTCCGTCAGAGCGGTTTGCAGAGGCCGATCAGATCGTCCAGCTTTGCCGTGGCGAGCGCCAGCACGGTGTCGCACGCCCCGTAGTAGATGCGCACGGTGCCGTCGTCTTCCAGCAGCGTTGCGCTGGGGAAGATCGTGTAGCTGCGGAAGCCGTCTGTCTCGTAGGGCTCCTCGGGAACCATCAGCGGATCCTGCGAGATGCCGACGATCTTCCAGGGCTCCTCCAGGTCGAGCATCATGATGCCGGCGCAGTAGACCTTGTGCCAGTTCTCATCGCGCCAGGTGGGGTAGACGGTGTCGGGGTCGTAGTGCGTGGCGTGGAAGATGACCAGCCAGCCTTTGTCGGTCCTGATGGGCTGGCCGGACGGGCCGTTCTTCCAGTTGCAGTAGGGCAGGTCGTTGGCGCGCAGCACCAGGTGCGTGTTGCCCCAGTAGCGGGCGTCGGGCGAATCGGAGAACCACATGTCGTAGCGGTCCTCGCCCCGCATGCCGTAGGCGCGGAACGGACGCTCCAGGCGCAGGAACTTCCCGTTCCGCCTCTCCGGGAAGACGATCATGTTGCGGTTGTCGGGCGCCGACATGCTGAGGATTTCGTAGTTCTCGAAGTCGTCCGTCACGGCGATGCAGCCGCGGATACCGTCGCGGCAGTTCTCGGTGAACGTGACGTAGACGCGTCCGTCGCAGACGGTCATCCGCGGATCCTCGGGGTTCGTGATGCCGTCCGGCCGAAACCAGAAGTCCGGGTCGACGTCCCAGCGGATCCCGTCGTCGCTGACGGCGCGGCCGATGCGGCGCGTGGACTTGCCGTAGCGCTCGTTCCAGAAGATGTTGCGGAACAGCATGTTGTAGCGGCCGTTGAACTTCACGACGCCGGCGTTGTAGGCCATGTGACATGGCCAGGGCACGTCCTTTTCGGGGTCCAGCACGATGCCCTGGCGCTTGATGGCCGGGCTTCCCTTCCAAGTGAACTTCGCCATGACGCTCTTCCTCTCTCGGGGAGTCGACGCGACTCAGGAGCCGACCGTCTCCGGCCGGAGCCAGCGGCTGAACCAGCGGTACATGTAGTCCCTTACATCGTCGATCGTCGCATGACCGTCGCCGTGATTCAACGTGCAGAAGCACTCCGGCTTCTGCAGCAGCGCGTAGGCGCGCCGGCCGGCCAGGTAGCAGCGGAAGTTGGCCTCGATGTACGGGTTGTACAGGTCGTTGTACGGCTCCACCACCAGCAGGGCGCGCGGTGCGCAGAGTGCGATCATGTCCGCGTAATCGTAGAGCATGTGCCCGCCGGTGGCCTGGAAATGCCTGATCCACAGGGGGCTGGACAGGAGCGCCGGGTGACCGGACAGCACCCGGTAGACATTCGTCAGATTCGGTCTGATGCCGGTCGAGGGCACGGCGGCGGCGATCCGCTCGTCGAAGGCGGCCAGGAAGACGGTCATGCGCCCGCCGAGGGAGTTGCCCATGACACCGTGGGCACCCGGCCGTATGTACGGCAGGCTGTCCAGCACGTCCAGAAGCCGCTGGTTCTCCCAGAGGCGGCGCCCGTCCAGCGACCACTCGGGGTGCTCGTCTACGAACCGCCGCAGCGCCTCGGTGTAGCGCCGGCCGACCTCGTCTTCGGGCATCGTCTCGCCGTGGGTGATCCGCTCGCCGAACAGGTAGTTGTCGGGCGTCGCGGTCACGAAGCCACGCTGAGCCAGCTCGATGGCGTAGGCGCATTCCGGCCCGTCCACCGTCAGGGGCCCCGTCTTCCCGAGCTTGCCGCCATAGGTGCCGTGACAGACGACGACGGCCCGGCCGGGATGGGCATCGTCGACGCCCTCGGGCAGGACGAGGACGGCCAGCCCCCACTCGTCCGGCATGACGCGGTAGCGGATCTTGACGTGGCGCAGGCCGTAACGCTCGTACTGCTCCAGCACCTCGTGCTCGGGTTCGATCACCAGGTCGGGCGCGGTGCCCATGGAACCCATGACGCGCGTGTGGATGCGGCGTCGAATCTCCGGCCATTCCTCCGGTCGCGTGTCCTGCAGAACAACGTCTCGGAACATGCCGCGTCTCCTTCCTGCCCTCGGGCCGGAGTCCGCCTCGGGGCAGCGCGGCCGTCTCGGCCGCGTGTCCGGGGCGGGGAGAGATGGGGCGGACTCCTGTCCGCGTGCTCAGTTCACGCCCAGCCTGCGCATGATGCACTGATAGAGGGCGGGCAGTGTCTCGGCGTGCAGGCCCTCGAAGTAGAAGCCCACGCCCCCGAAGACCTTCGGTATGCGCGTGGCGATCGACTTCTGGTCGCGCAGGTAGTAGTAGGCCTGCGTCTCGTCGCGCGTCTCGTCGTCGAAAACGAAGGGGCGGATGTCAAAGTCGCCGGTCCAGAGCCCGTCGGGGGCCCGGCCGACGTTGGCGGCCATCGAGACGGCTTTCAGCACCACCTCCGGCCCCATGATGGCGGTGCCGATGTTCAGGATCACGCCGCCGCCTGTGAACCGGCACATCTCCTGGGCAAATACGAGGAAGTCGTGCCCGCTGGACTGCCCCTTCGCCGCCGGGTTGAAACCGGCGTGCTGGTCGATGATGTCCGTGCCGAGCGAGGCGTGGATACACGCGGGCACGCCCGCGCGGTAGGCGGCGGCGAAGACGCACGAGTCCAGGTAGGGGAAGCCGTCGTAGGGCTTGATGTACTCGCCCGTGTCCTGGTAGCGCTCGAACGTGCGGTCGATGACCTGGCGGCGGAAGTCGGCGTCGCAGTAGAGGCGTCCCATCGCCTCGCCCATGCCGATGCCGAGTTCGGCGCCGATCTCGATCGTGCAGTTCAGGTAGGCGCCGGTCTCGAACGCCATGCCGAAGTCGCCGTTGGGCAGGGCGTCGCGGACCGATTCGCTGGAGGCGCCGGTCAGGGCCAGTTCGAACGAGTGGATCGAGCCGGCCCCGTTCGTGGAGAAGAGGGTCACGATGCCGCGCTCGATCAGGTCGATGACGATGGGGATCTGGCCGTTCTTGATCGGATGGGCGCCGGAGAGGGCGACGACGGGCCGGCCGGCGCGGTGGCACTCGACGATGTAGTCGGCCAGTTCGCGCAGGCCGGCCGACTGGTCGGCCCCCCCGCCGCGCAGCCCGCTGCGGAACCAGGGGGTGGTCGGCGGCCGGAACTCCGCCCTGCGCAGCGCGGCGACATCGACGTAGTCGTCCAACTCCACCTTGTTCGGCCGCACCTTCAGGGGGTAGGTGCGCATGTGCGAGGGGTCGAACACGCCATAGGATCCCCGGTAGGATCGGTCGTCATTCGGCACGGATCAGCTCCTTCAGCAGGGGGCTGGTGTAGTCGGGCAGGATGTAGTGTGTGCCCAGGTCGGCGTGCAGGCGCCGCTGGCGCTGCGCGTCGACGGGCAGGCGGCTGATGGTCACGCATCCCATGTCGACGCCGGCCTTGATCTCCGTGCGGCCGTCGCCCAGCACGAGCACGCGGGCGGGGTCCACGCCCTCCCGCCGGCAGAGTTCGCGCATGACCTCGTCCTTGGGCATCTTGCGGTCCCAACTGGAGCCCTGCAGGCTCTCGACCGTCTTGCCGGGGCCGATCTCGAACCCGAGGGCGCACACCTCCTCGTACATGCCGCCGTCCTCGTAGATCACGGCGCCCGTGACGAAGTAGTTCAGGCAGCCGGCGGCGTGCAGGTGGTCCATGAACTCCATCGAGCCGGGCACGAGCCAGGGCCGGGGGTCCTTGCGGGCGGCCGCGGTGTTGCGGTCGCGGCAGGCGCCGTTCAGCACGGCCTCGTAGAGCTTGAAGAGCCGCGGCGTGCGTTCGGCGATGAACCGGCGCAGGGCGGGCGGTTCTTCGACGTCGTCGAAGCGTTCCTCGCCGTTCCAGATGCGCCGGACGATCACGGAGTTGCGCCGGCGTGCCGTCTCGGTCAGGGCGAGGTCCAGGCCGGGCGGCAGGCAGTCCCGCTCGACAGCCCGGCGGATGCCGTATTCCATCTGCGTCAGGGCCGAGAGGCCCGCCGACTCCACGCAGAACTCGTCCGTCTCCGGCAGCGGCTCGGCGCCCACGCGCCCGACCAGCGCGGCGATCCGTTCGGGCGAGTCGAAGTCCTCACCCAGCCCGCAGGTCATCGCGTAGTGCACGGCCAGGCTCATCACCGGGGGCCAGTCGCGGATCAGGCTGTGGGTCCCGTCGATGTCGTGGATGACTTGGGTGATGCGGCGGCGTCCGACGCGGCGGACGGTCTCGATGTTGCCGGTGTGTCCGTTCAGGCAGGAATCGTCGAAGATGGCCATGGTGCCGTTCCGTATGGCTTCGGTTGTGCCGGGGCAGGGCGCTCGCCGGCGGGGCGGAGCGCCGCACGCCGTGTCATTGTACCGTCTGTTCCCCCGTGGGCAAGTGATCGCGGCCGTCCCGCTCACTATGATCGGGCGCGCGCGGTCGGTACAATGGCCTGCAGGAGGAAGACCATGGACGAGCGCATGCGCAGCACCACCATTCTGGCCGTGCGCCGGGACGGGCAGGCGGCCCTGGGCGGCGACGGGCAGGTGACGCTCAAGGACACGGTCGTGAAGGCCACCGCCTCGAAGATCCGCCGGCTGCACCAGGGGCGGGTGATCGTGGGGTTCGCCGGGTCGGCCGGCGATGCCTTCGCACTGCTGGACCGCTTCAGCACGAAGCTGGAGAGCTACCAGGGGAACCTCCTGCGCAGCGCCCATGAACTGGCCAAGGAGTGGCGCACGGACAAGCTGCTGCGCCCCCTGGAGAGCCTGCTGGTGGCCATGGACGCCGAGCGGAGCCTGCTGATCACCGGCAACGGAGAGGTGATCGAGCCGGACGACGGCATCCTGGGCATCGGGTCCGGCGGGGCGCTGGCCACGGCCGCCGCGCGCGCACTGGTGCGCAACACGGACCTGGGCGCCGAGGACATCGTGCGCAGGTCCCTGGGGATCGCCGCCGAGATATGCGTGTATACGAACGATCAAATCCGCGTGGAGACGCTGCCATGAACGGCCTGACGCCCCGTGCCATCGTGGCGCAACTCGATCAGTACATCGTCGGGCAGGACGACGCCAAGCGGGCCGTCGCCATCGCCCTGCGGAACCGCTGGCGCCGCCAGCAGTTGCCCGAGGAGTTGCGCGAGGACATCCTGCCGAAGAACATCATCATGATCGGCCCCACGGGCGTGGGCAAGACGGAGATCGCGCGCCGGCTTGCCGGCCTGGCCAACGCGCCCTTCGTCAAGGTCGAGGCCTCCCACTACACCGAGGTGGGCTACCACGGACGCGACGTGGACAACATGGTGCGCGAACTGGTGGAGCTGGCCGTCAACATGGTGCGTGCCGAGATGACCGAGCAGGTGCGCCGGCAGGCGGAGGAGAACGCCGAGGAGCGCCTGCTGAACGTCCTCTACGAGCCGCCCGAGGACGAGACCAACGACTGCGACCGGGCCGAGCGGCGGCGCAACGCCCGCGGCCGCCTGCGCAAGCTCCTGCACGAGGGGAAGCTGGACGAACGCACCGTCGAGATCGACGTGACCGAGAAGCCCGTCGTCATGCAGGGAGTGGCCGCCGGCGGTGACGAGATCGGCATCGACATGCAGGGCGTGTTGGAGCAGATGCTGCCTCCCCGCACGCAACGGCGGCGCCTGACGGTGGCCGAGGCGCGCGACGTGCTGCTGCACCAGGAGTGCGAGCGCCTCCTGGACCGTCAGGCCGTGCATCGCGCGGCCATCGAGCGGGCACAGAACCACGGCATCATCTTCATCGACGAGATCGACAAGATCGCCGGCGCCCGTGCGGAGGGCCATGGCCCGGACGTCAGCCGCGAAGGCGTCCAGCGGGACCTCCTGCCCATCGTGGAGGGCTGCACGGTGCCGACCCGCTACGGCGTTGTGCGCACCGACCACATCCTGTTCATCGCCGCCGGCGCGTTCACCGTCGCCAAGCCCAGCGACCTGATCCCCGAGCTTCAGGGCCGCTTCCCCATCCGTGTGGAGCTGAACGACCTGACACGCGACGACCTGGTGCGCATCCTGCGGGAGCCCCGAACGGCCCTGACGACGCAGTACAGCGAACTGCTGGCCACCGAGGGCGTGACCCTGCAGTTCACCGATGACGCCATCGAGCGCATCGCGGAGTACGCCGAGAAGATCAACCGGCGCACGCAGAGCATCGGCGCGCGCCGGCTCCAGACGGTGATGGAGAAGCTCCTGGAGGATGTGAGCTTCGACGCGCCGGACATGCCCGACGGGACGGTGCGGGTCGGCCGCAGCTTCGTGGACGCGCGTCTGAGCCCGCTGGTCGAGGACGAGGACCTGACCCGTTACATCCTGTAGAGGGGCCGGCCCGGCCCCGTTGCCTGCCAGGTGCGAGGAAGGAGCCCATGGACAAGCAATGTGTCGTCTGCCACGTGCGCCCGGCGTTGTTCCGGTGCATCCAGTGCCACAAGCCGGTGTGCGACGAGTGTGCGTTCAAGACGGAGCACGGGGCCTTCTGCGGACGCAACTGCGCGACGGCCTACCGCGACTTCCAGAAGGCGCAGGGCGACCAGCCGGTGAAGAAGTCCGGCGGCCTGGTCACGACGCTGATCGCCTTCCTCGTCGCCGTGGCCGTGCTCGGTTTCGTGGCGCACAGACTCGGCCTGCTGTCCGGACTGCTCGGTGGACGCTGAACGGCCCGGTCAGGGCGCTTCGGTCGCGTCTTTGAACGGGCTCTCCTCGTCCAAGAGCTGGTCCAGCTTCACGGCCTCCAGCCGGAGCAGAACCCGCGTCCTCTCCATCGGGTAGTCGATCAGGATGGCGGTGGGAACCTGCACGGACCGGCCGACGCCCGTCTCCACAAGTTCCCTGCGCGGGTAGGTGACGACGGAGCGGATGGCGCCGTCGGCGTTGTACTTCTCGATGGTCGTGATGGCTTCGGAGATGCGGTCGAACGAGATCGCGGCGGGGATGCGGACCGCGGGGGGATCCGATTCCCACTCGACCAGGGAGACCCTGCTGATCTGCTCGACATCGTGCAGCACGGGCGCCCGCCCCAGCAGGCTGGCCGGGGAGAAGGCGTGGACGATGTCCGCCGGCATGATGTGGATGCGGCCGGGCTGCGGCTCGACCGGGTCTCCGTACCGCCCGTCGAAGGAGTCGGACAGGGCGGGCAGCTCTGCGCGGTACAGCTCGCCGTTGCCCGCCAGGCGCACCTTCAGGGTGCCCTTGTGGGGTATGCGCAGGTAGACGAGGTCGGGCTTCTTCACCACGAGGAGGCCGCTGCCCAGCGTCACCGAGTTGGTCGGCGTGTTGATCTGCGGGTTGCTGATCCTCACCTCGCATCGCGCCTGGAGTGTGGCCCAGGCGAGGTCGTTGTCCCGCAGGGCGTCGATCCAGAAGTTCACGCTGCGACGAACGGCGAGGGGCCGGCGGGGCACCTCGACGCGCTCGGGCGGCGCCTGACAGCCCGCCAGACACGCCGCCGCCGACAGCAGCGCCATCATCGCCGGCACCGTCCATCCCGTCCACTTCCGTCTCGTCCCTGTGCCGTCCATGTTCCGCCTCCTCACTCGGGTGTGTGTCAGACCGGCGTCGGCCCGCTCTGGTCGTAGACCCAGGCCGTGGCCTCGGGCGGGTAGCTGACCACTTCCTCGGGGGCGAAGAACGCTCCGATCTCCCGCTCGGCGGCCTCCGGGCTGTCGCTGCCGTGGATCAGGTTGAAACGGTTGCTCAGCGCCAGGTCGCCGCGAATCGTCCCGGGAGGCGAGTCCGCCCCGAACGTCCGGCCCATCATCGTCCGTACGACCTTCACTGCGTCCTTGCCTTCCAGCACCATCGCCACCACGGGGCCGCTGATGGTGTAGCGCACCAGCGGCTCATAGAACTCCTTCCCCTCGTGCGCGCCGTAGTGGCGGCGCACGAACCCTTCGCTCAGGCGCAGCATCTTCATGCCCACGATCAGGAAGCCCTTGCGCTCGATCCGTCCGATCACCTCGCCCAGCAGCCCGCGCATCACGGCATCGGGCTTCAAGAATACCAGGGTCCTCTCCATGCGGGCACGTCTCCCTTCAGTCGGCTACGGCTTCGTTGCCCTGATCTTCTCCCGGTACAGCCGCCGCACTCGAGCGAAGAAATCCCGGAGCGTCTCGGTGGCGTAGTCCGGATAGGTCCATTCCCACGGCACGAACGCGCCGGCGCGCCAGCGCAGGGTGCACTCGGCGTAGATGCCGTCGCCCAGGTAGATGCGGTGTGCGTGGTCCTTCGTCGTGGCCAGCACCAGTTTGTCCATGCTCACGTAGCCCGCGTCCAGGTTCACCGGCCTCGCCGGCGTTTCGCCCAGTTGTTCGGCCAACAGGCGTTCCAGCCGATTCGTCGTCCGCTTCGCTTCGCGCAGGCAGTCGGGCATCACGAGATCGCGGAAGCCGACCACCTGCCGCAACAGCGCGGGCCCCATCTCCGGCTCGTAGTAGTCCGTGTGTCCGAAGGGCCAGACGTCGCTCTCCACGTCCACAGGGCCGAACGCTTCTTCCAGGCGCTCCTTCGCCGCGGCCAGCCACGGCTCCCGTCCGGCCAGGACCGAGCAGACCAGGCTCACCGGCCGGGGGATGGACGGCGTTCCCATGTCGTCGTTCCCCGGTTTGTGCCCTCAGGCCACACAGCGACGTAGATTATGCCCGCTTGCCGGCCGCCCGTGCAACGTCCTGCGGTGCCGGTCGTCCGCTCATCCGCGCACAACCCGGCCCCGCGCTCAGGATTGGCCCCGCAGGGCGCGGAGGCGGTCGCGCAGGAGGGCGGCGCGCTCGAAGTCCAGCCGCGCGGCCGCTTCATCCATCTCCTTCTCCAGTTCGTCCAAGCGATGGGCCGTGACGTAGTCGGCCGTCTCCTCGGCAACGACCGGCGTTTCGATCCGGCGCTTCCACGCCTGCACCTCGGAGTCGATGCCCGGCTGGATGGACTTGCGGATCGTCTGCGGCACGATGCCGTGCGCCTCATTGAAGGCCATCTGTTTCTCGCGGCGGCGCTGCGTCTCCTCCATCGCCCGTGCCATCGATTCGGTGATCCGGTCGGCGTAGAGGATGACGACGGCGTTGACGTTGCGCGCGCACCGGCCCATCGTCTGGATCAGGGACGTGTCGGACCGCAGGAAGCCCTCCCGATCGGCGTCCAGCACGGCGACCAGCGAGACCTCCGGCAGGTCCAGCCCCTCGCGCAGGAGGTTGACGCCGACGATCACGTCGTACTTGCCGCGGCGCAGATCGTTCAGTATCTCCACGCGCTCGATCGTCTGCACCTCGCTGTGCAGGTAGCAGCCGTTGAGGCCCTCCTCGCGCAGGAAGTCGGACAGGTCCTCCGCCAGGCGCTTCGTCAGGGTGGTCACGAGCGTGCGCTCGCCGCGTTCGGCGCGCGCGCGCACCTCGCGTATGACGTCCTGGACCTGCCCGCGGGCCGGCCGCACGTCCACGACGGGGTCGACGAGGCCGGTGGGGCGGATGATCTGATCCACGACGCGGCCGCCGCTCCTGTGCACCTCGTAGCGTTCCGGCGTGGCCGAGACGAACAGCACGCGCGGCGCCATCTGCTCCCATTCGTCGAACGTCAGCGGCCGGTTGTCCATCGCGCTCGGCAGGCGGAAGCCGTAGTCGACGAGGGTCTGCTTCCGGGAGCGGTCGCCGTGGTGCATCGAGCGGATCTGCGGCACGGTCTGGTGGCTTTCGTCGACGATGGTCAGGAAGTCCTCGGGGAAGTAGTCGAGCAGGCAGGCGGGCCGTTCGCCCGGTTTCCGGCCGCTGATATGGCGGGCGTAGTTCTCGATGCCGGGGCAGAAGCCGACCTCCGAGAGCAGTTCCATGTCGTAGCGCGTGCGGGCCTCCAGGCGCTGCATCTCGGCCGTCTTGCCCTGCCGGCGCAGCTCGTCCAGGCGTTCGATCAGTTCGGCCTCGATGTCGGCGACCACCCGTTCGATGCGGTCCTCGGGCGTGACGAAGTGCCTGGCGGGGAAGATGGCGACGGCGCCGGTGTCCTCCAGTGCCCGGCCCGTCAGCGGGTCCACGACGACGATCCGGTCGATGCAGTCCCCGAAGAAGTCGACGCGGTAGGCGATCTCCTCGTAGGCGGGGTAGACCTCCACGACGTCGCCCCGGACGCGGAAGGAGCCGCGACGCAGCTCGGCGTCGCTGCGGGTATGCTGGATCTCGACCAGTCGGCCCAGCAGGTCGTCGCGGGCGATCTCCTGCCCGACCTCCACGCTGACGAACATGCTGCGGTAGTCCTCCGGCTGGCCGATCCCGTAGATGCACGAGACGCTGGCCACGATGACCACGTCGCGCCGCTGCATCAGGCGGGTGGTCGCGGCCAGGCGCAGCCGGTCGATGTCCTGGTTGATCGAGGCGTCCTTGGCGATGTACAGATCGCGCGAGGGCACGTAGGCCTCGGGCTGGTAGTAGTCGTAGTAGCTGACGAAGTAGCCGACGGCGTTGTCGGGGAAGAACTCCTTGAACTCGCCGTAGAGCTGTGCGGCGAGCGTCTTGTTGTGGCTGATGATGAGCGTGGGGAGTTCCAGGGCCTGGATCAGGTTGGCCATGGTGAACGTCTTGCCCGTGCCCGTGGCGCCCAGGAGCGTCTCGCACGTGCTGCCGGCGCGGAAGCGTTCGACCAGCCGGCGGATGGCCTCCGGCTGGTCGCCGGCGGGCTGGAAGTCGGCCTGAAGCGAGAACCGCGCCATCTCAGTCCTCCGGCGGCTGCGGGTCGCCCGGCAAGGGGGCGCACATGGCGTGGGGGCGGATGCGCTCCAGCGTCCTGGGGCCGATGCCCTTGACGCCCAGGAGGTCCTCGAAGGAGCGGAACGGGCCGTGTTCCTTCCGGTACCGCACGATGCGGTCCGCCGTCTGCGCGCCGATGCCCGGCAGCAGGGCCAGCTCGTGCGCGGGTGACGTGTTCACGTTCATTCGTGCGGGAAGCGGCGTTGCGTCGCCCGTTCCGGACACCGTCAGGTCGCCGCGCCCCCACACGTGATCCACGGCGCGCGCGGCCGCCACGAACGCCAGCACCAGCCCCACGCCGAGCACCAGCACGGCCAGTTCGCGGCCGGGCAGTGCGAACCACCGTGTTCGGCTGAAGGAGTGTCTGTCGGACATGGCTCATCTGAACTGCGCGTTGCGCGCCGCGTGCAGCGCGCGAAGGTCGGCCTCGGGCACCGTGTCGCGCACCAGCTCCTCCACCACGACCTCCAGGTCGTGCCCCTCCTGCCGGTAGTAGGCCGTGATGACGATGCCCGGCAGGTCGTCGTAGACGAGCGTCGGCAGGCCCGTATGGCGATTCGGCACCAGTACGTAGGCGACCTCGTTTCGGTTCCTGCCGAACGGGCAGCGGAAGAGGGCGTTGACCTCCGGCAGGTCCTCCGAATGCAGCGTCCGGCCCGTGGGCATCTGAACCTGCCAGCGCGCACGCCGTTCGTTCAGCAGTTCGTGGCGCAGCGCCGCCGGGTCCCGGAATGCGCGGGGGTCCGTGTACAGCATTCGGGCCAGCACCATGATGATCTCCATGTTGTCCCTGCACTGGAACTTCGGGCTGGGCGTCAGGGACATCATGTAGCGCGCCCAGGCGTCCTCGACGGCCCGCAGGTCCGGTCCGAAGACCTCCCGCCGCGCGTCTTCGGCCGGCCGCCCCTCCGCGACGGCCTTCAGGAGGGCGTCCAGCGCGCGCACGTGCCGGCCCTCCTCGCCGTGCATCAGGAACTGCACGACCGACCACGCCTCGCAGTAGTAAATGTCCGCACGACGGCCGCCCGTCTGAACGTTCTGGAGCCAGGAATCGGCCGTCAGCGAGAACAGCCGGTCGAACGGCACATACTCCTGGTGCCGGATCGCCTCCTGCACGGTGTGGAGGCGCATGGTGGGCACCAGGCCGGCGGTGAAGCCCCGGCCGTCCCAGGTCGCCTCCGAGAAGTACTCGGCCAGGCCCTCGTTGAGCCACGTCGGGAACGTGCGCGACACCGCCGTGCGCACGAACTGGTGAAAGCCCTCGTGGTAGAGCGTCCGGAGCACCTCCTCGACCGTGCGGCCCTCCAGGTGAGCCGCCAGGAAGCCCTCCGGCGCCGCAAAGACGCCCGTGGAGCCCCAGACCGCCCGGGGAACAGCCCGCCGATAGCCCCGTTCGCCGGCGAACACCAGGACCCGAAAGCGTTGGCTGCCCTGCGCGAAGCCCGGGAAGCGCCGGGCGTACTCCGCGTTGATCTGCTCCATGTGGGCGGCCACGAGCTGCGTGAACCCCGGGCTGACGTCCGTCTGCACCTCGTAGCGGGGCGTCTGGACCGTGAAGGGCAGGTTCGCGGCAGAGGCGGTCGCCGAGCAGGCCGCCGCCAGCAGGACCGCCAGGTGCACGGCCGTGCGCACGCGCGTGTCGGCTTTTCGCGGCATGTGGCGCCCTTCCGGGGTCCCAAGGATGGCCTCGGCCCCCATTCTACGCCCGATGCCGCGGCCGCGCAACGCAGGCCGGACGGGGATGCGGGGCCTTCAGACGGCCGGTTCGTCCGGTTCGCGCTCGGGGGCCTCTCCGGCCGCCAGGGCGAACATGCGAACGGCGCCGGCCGCGATGCCCATCACCAGCGAGATGACGATGACCGAGACCCCCAGGGAGGCACAGCCCGCCGGCAGGGCGATCCCCGGCGGCAGGAAGGGCAGCGCCGCGAACAAGACCAGCGGCAGCAGGGGCAGCCAGGCCCGCCAGGCCACGCTGCGGGCCAGGTCGTCGGCGCCTATCTGCCGCGCGATGCGCCCGATGACGGCCGCCAGCCGGACGGTGAAGGTCGTCAGGAGCGCCCACGTGGCGGCGTAGAGGGCCACGTGGGCCAGATCGACCCCTCCGGCCTCCGTTGCGGGCGGCAGGCCGCGCACGACACGCACAGCCCAGACCGCCACGCCCGCCGCAGCCGCCAGGAACAGGGGCCGCAGGCCGTCCACCCGGGAGGCCATCCGGCCGACCCCGATCAGCAGCAGCGCCCATCCCAGGACCTCGATCGGGATGGGACTCGGGCAGGGCAGGAAGAACAGGAAGCCCCACATGATGAGCGTGAGACTCCCGCGCAGGGCCGCCGGACTCCCCGGGTCCGTCTCCATCCGCCATGCCTCCTCTGTGGGCGTGTCCCTCCGGTCCGTCCGACAACGCACGCTCCCGGGCGCCTACTCGGGCGCCGGCGGTTGCGCTTCCGATGCCGGCGCTGCGGCCTCCTGCCCGGGTCCCTCCTGGGTCGCGGGCGTGCCCAGCCAGCCGTTCGTCCAGCGGTGGATCAGACCGCGGGAGTTCAGCATGCTGTAGGCGACTGCCAGGACGATGACGGCGATGATCAGGCGGGGCCAGATGCTCTTCTTCGGGGCATAGGGGTCCTTCAGGTCCCGACGCGATCCGGCCGGCAGCCTGGGGATGCCGGTGAGCGCCGTTCCGAAGGGGATGCTGATCTTCGCCTGGGCGTTCACCGCCCAGCCGTTGGCGTCGAGGATGGGCCCGAGGTTGCGCTTGCGGAGCTTGAGCCAGGCGATCACCATGGACGGGGTGGAGATGAGGAGCACGATGGCGACCAGGACGATGGCGATCTGCCAGTGTGCCATGTCGGTGATCTGGGCGAAGATGGACGCCAGGAAGGTGCCGATGGCGCCGAGGGCGACGCCCATGGCGGCGATGACCCCGACGTCGAACTTCTTGGGCGCGGGCGGCGCCGACTTGTCCGGCGCGGTCACGGTTGCCGCCGCGCTTTCGAGCCTGGCCGTGGAGGCGGCGTCGGCCGCCGCGGCCCGCCGGGCGGCCTGCTCCTCGACCATCCGGACGAACTTCTTGTAGGGCGCCCAGAACGCCTGGCGGATGCTGATGGGGTTTTCCACAACCCGGGTGATCGTCGCATCCCAGTCCCGCCCCTCGAGGTCGTAGAAGACGCCGTTGCGCCCCACCAGCAGGTTCTCGGAATCCCCGTTGGTGAAGGCGGCGACGATCTGCATCGCCTCGCCGGTGCCCTTGCGCACGCAATCGCAGTAGGCCAGGTACGTGCCGGCCATGCCCGCCAGTGCGGCGTGCTTGGCGGCGTCCGCGACCGAGAGGCAGAGGTCGCAGCTCCGCTGGTCGAGGTACAACGTGCCGACCTGGAAGACGGCGGGCCGTGTGCGGCTGTAGAAGTCCCGGAAGTTCACGAAGTTCGTCAGAAGCCGGTGCAGGTGGCGGTGGTAGAGGATCAGGCGCTCCACGGTCCCGACGGCGTCAGCCTGCCGTGCCAGCTTCTCGTCCTCGGCTGCGAGTGCCCGGATCCGGTCCTCGATGCCGCTTGCCAGCAGTTCCTGCACGCGCGCGCGTCCGAGTGGTTCGACCAGGGCGCCGGCCCTGGCGGAGTGCCATTGCTCGAAGGCGGCCAGCCTGCCGCGCAGCTCGTGCCAGTCGGCCTCGGTCAGGGCGCTCTTCGGGCCCAGCAGCGGCACGACGGCGTCCTCCGCCAGCCGGGCCAGGGCGTCGGCCCAGGCGGGGTTGACGCCCTCCTTGAGCGGGAGCGGCCGGGCGCCTTCCACGCGGGCCAGGGGCAGTCCGGCCACCTCGGCGCTGCTGATGGTGAGGTCCTGGGCGGCGATGGCGAGGAAGTCCTCCTCCTCGCGGTTCAGTGCGGCTCCGGCCCGGGGGTCGAAGGCGGCCAGACGGCAGCGGGCGAAGTAGTCGTCCACCTTGGCTGCGACGGCTTGCACGGCCTGCGCGGCGGCGAACGTCGCCTCCCCGAGCGGCAGCACGGCGGCGTCGGCGTCGCCGGCCTGCCACCACTCGATGCAGGCCCGGGCGGCGGCGAAGAACTGGTCGGCCGTCTTCAGGCTGACGCCCGGCTTGCCGCTGCGGTCGGTCTCCGCCTCGACGCAGGCGATGACGTCGGCGATCGCCTGCTGCAGGTCGGGCTCGGCGGCCGAGTCGGGCGGGACGATCCCGTCGCCGTTGAACCGGCCCTGCGCGAACCTGTGGGCGGCGTCGGCCATGTCGGCCACGGTGATCTCAGTCGCACCCTCCTTGCCCATGTCGGACAGGATCCGCCGGGCCGTGGACAGCAGCAGCGCGCCCTCCGGGTGCGAATCGTCGATGGCATCCAGCGGCAGCGTGTCCGATTCCTTCAGGAGGTCGCCGGGGTCCTTGAGGCAAGCGCACGCCCAGCGCACCGCGGCGAGCACCTCGGGCACGCGGATCCGGCCGTCCTTGTCCGTGTCGAGCAGATCCAGGGTCTTGCGGTCGAACAGGATCCCGTCGGTCGGGCAGGCCAGGGCGCCCCAGAGCTTCTGGTCGAGTTCGTCCAGGTGGAGCAGGTCGTCGCCGCTCTCCAGGCGGACCTGATCGAAGCCCCCAAACCGCGAGAACTGCCACTGATGCCCCCCTCGCGCGCGCGCCTCCAAGCCGGCAGCCATGATCGCCCCCTTCCTGTTGAGATGTGCAGCTCCGCCGTAGACGGCGAGCCCAACCGATTCTACGCCTGGCAGCCGGCGCAATCAAGCGGTGCGCTGGACCTGGGGCAAGGGGCCGATGGTGGGCAGACCGGGATTCGAACCCGGAGCCTCTTGCTTGTAAGGCAAGCGCTCTGGCCGTTTGAGCTATCCGCCCCGGCCGTCTACACTAACTGCAGGGCGGCGCGGGCGTCAAGCTCCGGCCGGCCTCTGCAGAGCTGTTGCGGGGCACTTCGCCCTTCGTTCTCCCGCCGGCCTGTGGTATATTCGCGCTGCCGCCAGCAGCGGGACGCCCGCGAGGTGCCGGACAATGGACATGAGTGAGTTCGATCGCGTGCTTCTCGTCGCCAATCCCGCCGGCGGGGGGGGGCGGGCGGGTCGCTGGGTGCGCCCGGTGGCGGCCGCACTGCGCGCCGCGGGGGTGCGGCTCAAGGTCGTGCGCACGCGCCGGGCGGGCGACGCCCGCGAGGCCGCCGAGCGATGTGCCGGGCGACGGGCGCTGATCATCGCGTTCGGCGGCGACGGCACGCTGAATGAAGTCCTCAACGGCGCCGACCTGGAACGCTGCGCCCTGGCCGTCCTGCCCGCCGGCACCGGCAACGTGCTCGCCAAGGAAGTCGGCATGCACGGATGGCCGCCGCGCGCGGTGCGGCAGTTGCTGCAGGGGGCCCTGGTTCGCATGGACGTGGGCGTCTGCAACGGTCGGCGGTTCGCCTGCATGGTGGGGGCCGGGGTGGACGGCGACGTGGTGCGGGCCGTGCACGAGCATCGGCGGCGCCGGCTCACCCAGTTCCACTACATGCCGCACCTGATCGGCGCCCTGATGGGGCATGCCCGCTGGGATATCGCCGTGGAGCTGGACGGGCGGCCCGTGGTGCGCGGCATGGACCAGGTCGTCCTGGGCAACACGCACAGCTACGGCGGGCCCGTGGAGCTGACCCCCCGGGCGTCGGCCCTGGACGGTCAGCTCGACGCCATGTGCCTGGCCTGGCCGGACATCATCGAGATGCCCGCCGTGGTCTCATACGGGCTGCTGCGCAGGTCGGCCGAGTGCCCGCACGTGACCTACCGCCGCGCCCGGCATGCGGTGCTGTCCTCGCCGCGGGACGACGTTCCGTACCAGCTCGACGGCGAGGCGGCCGGCCTTCTGCCCGTCGAGGTCGAGGTGATGGCCGGCGCCGTCCGGTTCCTCGTCCCGGCCGGCTGCCGGATGCGCCACCCCGGGGGGTGCCCCCGGGATCAGCAGGGAGCCGAGCAGAATGCAGTGGACAGCCTATGACGCGTTGATCGACGCCGCGCTGGCGGAGGACGACGCCCGTTCCGACGTGACGACGTTGGCGCTGGTGGCGCCCGAATGCCGGCTGCGCGGCCAGGTGCGCGCCCGGCAGGACCTCGTTCTCTGCGGTCTGCCGCTGGCCGGCCGGACCGTCGAGCGCTTCGATGCGTGCATGGTCCTGGAGCATCGGGCGGAGGACGGTGCCCGCCTGGCGCCCGGCGGTGTGGCGGCCGAGATCGAGGGCCCGGCCGCCTCCGTGCTGGCCGTCGAGCGCACGATGCTCAACTTCCTTCAGCGGCTCAGCGGCGTGGCCACGTTGACCGCGCGGTTCGTGCGCGAGGTCGAGGGCACCGGCGCGTGCATCTGCGATACGCGCAAGACGACCCCCGGCTGGCGGGTGCTGGAGAAGTATGCCGTCCGTTGCGGCGGGGGCCGCAACCATCGCATGAGCCTGGCCGACCAGGCGCTCATCAAGGACAACCACCTGGCCCTGCTCGGGCGGCAGGGCGGCGCGGCGGCGGCCGTGCGGGCCGTGCGCGAGCGGTTTCCCGACCGGGTCGTGATGGTCGAAGTCGACGATCTCGAACAGCTTGCGGCCGTGCTGCCGGTGCGTCCGGACGTCGTGCTGCTGGACAACATGTCGCCCGACCAGGTGCGCGAGGCGGCCGGCCTGGCGCGCGCACGGGGCGGCGACGGGCGGCCGCTGTTGGAGGCGAGCGGCGGCATCACGCTGGAGAACGTGCGCCGCTACGCCGAGGCCGGCGCCGACCGCATATCGGTCGGCGCACTGACCCACAGCGCTCCGGCGGCCGACCTGGCCCTGGACGCTCTCGGCTGAGCCGGCGGCCGGCCGTCAGGCCAGGGCCTCCTGGGCGGCACGGAGGCCGCCCCCGAGTTCGATCGCGTGGCCCATCTCCCGCAGGCCGGCCTCCAGGGCGGCCAGACCCACGAGCAGGTCACCTTCGCTGACGTATCCCATGTGACCGATGCGGATGATCCGGCCCTTCAGGTCGCCCTGGCCGTCGGCCATGGTCACGCCGTGCTTGTCGCGCATCAGGGCGATCAGCCTGGACGAACTCATGCCGTCGGGCACATAGGCGGCGGTGACGCCGTTGGCCGGCCGCTCGGCCAGCAATCGCAGCCCCAGGGCCTGCACGGCGGCGCGGGCGGCGCGCGCCAGGCGCGCGTGCCGCTCGAACACCTGGTCCAGCCCTTCGTCGAAGATCATCTCCAGGGCCCTGCGGAGGGCGTGGACCAGGGAGACCGGGGCGGTGAAGGCGGTGCCGAGCTTCTCCCAGTTGCGGCGCGCGGCCGTCAGGTCCAGGTAGTAGCGGGGCGACTGGCAGGCCTTGACGGCGTCCCAGGTGCGCGGGGAGACGGCGATGAACGCCAGCCCGGGGGCCATCATGCAGCCCTTCTGGGAGCCGCTGACGACGATGTCGAGGCCCCACTCGTCCATCTTGACCGGATGCACGCCGACGCCCGTGATGGAGTCCACGGCCAGGAGTGTGGGCGTCTCCCGGGTCAACTGCGCGATGGCCTTCACGTCGGAGAGGGCGCCGGTGGACGTCTCGCTGTGCGTCACGTAGAGCGCGCGGGCGTCCGGATGGGCGCGCAGGGCGTCCCGGGCCTGTTCGGGCTCGAAGGACCGGCCCCATTCGATGGGTATCTCGACGACCTCGCAGCCGAAGGCGCGCCCCAGTTCCGCCCAGCGTTCGCCGAACTTGCCGCCGACGGCGCAGATCATCTTGTCGCCCGGCGAGCAGACGTTGGCCACAGCG
>Ga0123328_1001988_pt1 | contig 19096 bp, 10 predicted proteins | sample BioC12SIPDNA_2_FD_89702 | JGI IMG/M metagenome (GOLD analysis project Ga0123328, IMG submission 89702) | Anaerobic biogas reactor microbial communites from Washington, USA - Biogas_R1_A C12 SIP DNA | ecosystem: Engineered > Bioreactor > Anaerobic > Unclassified | place: Washington, USA...
CCCGCCGATCCGCCAGCCGATCCTCCAGCCCATCCGCCCGCCGAACCACCCGCCGACCCGCCAGCCGATCCACCCGCCGACCCGCCCGCCGACCCACCCGCCGACCCGCCAGCCGACCCGCCAGCCGATCCACCGGCCGACCCACCAGCCGATCCGCCCGCCGATCCGCCAGCCGATCCGCCCGCCGATCCATCGCCGGAGGACATGAGGCGGAAGATCGATTCGGCCGATTCTTGGCCCGCTGCTTGGGTTGGTGGGGCAATCCACTCCTTGCCGGACCTGGATCGCCCGCGGTTGAGGTTGCCCTGGTCGCCAATTACCAACCCTGAGCCATTGCCGCCAGCCCGAGCGTGTTCAGCCGGGACTGCGGGTCCGGGAGAGCCGGTTGGGGTGGCCGACGAATTCGGGCCAATCTCGAACTGCAATTCTTCGGGGCCTGACTGGCGCTTGCGAAAGACTTCCGTCCACGTGTCGAAAGACTTGCGCACGCCACGGTCCTCCGCTATTCAAAGGCCTTCAGAGCGCACCACAAAACGACCTGCAACCATTTTTGCGAAGAAACGGCGGCGGGCAGCGCGCCGCAACGCCGAACACCAAGGTCGACCTTGGACCCCTCAAGACCGATTTCATCAACCGCCTCATCGCCTGGCTCCCGAGAGAAGAGCGATCGGAGGAACCGCGACAGCATGGACAGGCTCAGGATGACCGACAGTCTACCAGCGGAACCGTTCGTCTGTCAACCTTTCGTCGGACTATTTTATAAGTACTTACTGTGTAACCGCAGAGGCCTTCTTTGTAAAGCCTTCACGTGCAGCAGCTTGTCGACGTGGATTGCTCGAAACCAGCGCCGAATTCGCGTCAACCCCCCCAAGGCGGGCTAGGCCGGGATTCGGGCGTTTGCCCCGCCATAAGTGTGAGATATTGTCAATAATTAGTAGGCCTATTACAATTGCCATGCGCACGTTGCAGTTCTGTCTGCCGGCTTGGCGTTTGTGATTTGACCTCGGGGTAGTGCTCCTGGAAGTCGCAATACGGCACGATAGGCTGCACGGTCCATCAACGGGGTTGCTTTCCGTTCCGCCAAGGGCCAAGGGATGGATGTCGTCTACGTGTTCCAGCACAGCCCTTTCGGCGACGAGGAGCTCCGCTACTCGCTCCGCAGCCTTCAGAAACACCTCCGTTGCCTTCGAAAGGTGTGGATCTTCGGCGACCGGCCGGCGTTTCTCACTGACGACGAATCGCTGATCGAGCACGTGCCCCACTCCGCAGTTGCCCGCATCGGCGACTTCCCGACACCGGTGACGAACCTCTTCCGCCAGATCTTCCTCTCATCGCTGATTCCAGAACTGGATGCCGAATATCTGTTCTTCAGCGACGATTTCATCCTCATCGCCGACCTGCCGAGGGAATCCGCACGCAAGACGCGGTATCTGGAGGACCTGGCCCAAATTGACAACCGTGGTCGCGGCCTCTGGAAGGACAGTCTTTGGCGCACATATGACGTGCTCAGGCGTTTGGGGTATCCGGGATACAACTGCGAAACGCACACCCCCGCCTATTTGCGGCGGAGATGGGTCCTCAATGCCTACTGCGATTTCAAGGACTACACGACCAACGATCGCTGGTTTGGCATGTTGGGTCTGACGGCAATTCTCAATCACGTGGTCAAACACGAGAACATCGGGCTGACGCACCTGGCGAGCGAAGGCACGCGCGCCGGCTTCTGGCACAGGCAACCGGCCTACGAGGCGGTGGTCGAAGCCTGCCGGAACAAGGTCTTTTTCAACTTCGACGACGCCGCCTACGGCAGCGGAATCCAGCGATTCTTGAGTGAGCGGTTTCCCGAAGTCTCTGTCTATGAGATATCGTAGTGCCCAGCCGCCGCGAACTCGCGCGAGGCAAGAGAGGAAACCACGAATGACGCCATCCATCGTTCTCGGAATCGGTAGCGGTCGCTGCGGGGCCTCGTCACTTGCCGCCGTGCTCAACCAGCAGCCGGGAGTCCAAGTGACGCACGAGGAGCCGCCGCTTTTGCCGTGGAAACGCGAGCCGGGCGAACGTGTGATTCGCGAGCGGCTCGCGCGATTCCGCCGGACGCGAGACGTCCACCTCGTCGGCGATGTGGCGTCGTTCTATTTGCCCTACCTGGAGGATGCGATTGCCCTGGAACCGGGAATTCGGATTGTCTGCCTGAAACGGCCGCGCGAAGAGGTGATCGAGAGTTTCTGCCGGTGGCTGGAACGGGCCAACCCGTTGCCCACGAACCATTGGGCAAAAACGCCGGGCTCGGGTTGGCACCATGACCCCATTCGGACGAGGATTTTTCCCCAATATGAAACGCAAGACCGGCGGGAGGGGATCGCGCGCTACTGGGACGAGTACTACGCGAGAGTCAGTCAACTGATGGCGCGGTATTCTGACCAGGTCCGCCTCTTCGAGACCAAGCGCGCCTTGAACACCGAAGACGGCCTGCGAGAACTGCTCGGCTTCGTCGGCATTCCGCCCGAACAACAAGTCTTGGCGTTGGGCATCGCCCAAAACAAGGCGGAGAGCCAACCGGGAAGGAAACGGCTGGTGCCACCTTCCGACCACCCCCTGGATCCGCGGAGATGTGTGATTCTCGTGCCGTTCGCCGGCCAGATCTATCCGCATTGCGAGCGGGCATTGAAGGAACTGGAGCGCCGCGGCTACCCGGTGTGGCGCGTGGGCGGCTACGCGGCCATTGATCAAGGCCGGAACCAGATGGCCACGGATGCCTTGAGAGACGGCTTTGAAGAGACGATGTGGGTCGACGCCGATATCGACTTCCATCCGGATACGATCGACCGCGTGCGTTCGCACAACCTGCCGATCGTCTGCGGCATCTATCCGCAAAAGGGCAAGCGAGCGATCGCCTGCCACATCCTGCCCGGCACGCCGCAGATTGTTTTCGGGCAAGGCGGCGGATTGGTGGAAGTCAGGTACTGCGCAACGGGTTTCATGCACGTTCGCCGCGCGGTTTACGAGAGGATTCAGCAGCGCCTGGCGCTGCCGGTCTGCAACGAGCGCTTCGGAGAGCCGATGGTCCCCTTCTTCCAGCCGATGCTGCACCAGTGCGACGATGGGCACTGGTATCTGGCGGAGGACTACGCCTTTTGCCAGCGGGCGCGGGAGTGCGGTTTTGCGATTGTCGCCGACACGACGATCCGGCTGTGGCACGTCGGGACATACGCCTTCGGTTGGGAAGACGCCGGCATCGAGCGGCATCGCCACGCGCGCTTTACGCTGCATTTTCCCGGCGGCGGGGAGGACGAGCGTGCCGGCGCGCGAAGGGCTGCCCGGCAGTGATCCTGTTGATCGTGGGGAAGAGACCAGCGGAAAACTGCCCTTCGATCAATCACTTAGCGGCATCGGCAGGTATCATGCCGGCGTAGATTACGCGCGGGTTCAGATTGGCGAGCAGAATCTTGACGCGGGGTCCGAAACGACGGTTCGGTAGGCGGAGGCGGCAGGCGTTGCAGAATCGAGCCGGGAGATGGGATGCTCGTAAGCATGAACGGGAACCTGCTTGCCGTTTGCGTGCATCATCGGCGGTAGACCCGGGCACAGTCTACAAGGAACCCCGTTCTCCTCTTGGCATCACAATCCATCATGACAAGGAAGAAGGCTCAGGCTTAGACGATTCGCAAACACGCCCCGCAAGCCAAACGGACTTGGGCCACGATCACGCGGATCCGGCAGGCGGGCAAGCTCGACGTGATCGCCGAGAACAACGGCCGGGTGCGGGCGAGGAACAAGATCGCCGCAGGAAGCGTCGCCCGCGAGGGGATTTCCGTCGACGATCCGTACGGCCTGGTGAAGGACCATCCAGAATACTGGTCCGCGGACGGCGTGCATTTCAACGCCCAGCGAGTCGCCGCGGCCAAGCGAACTCTGGTTTTCAGAGAGATTATGGGTAGGGTGGAGGTTCGCAAGCGGGAGCTGGGGAACCGGGGAGACGCCCCAGCCTGTTTGGTTTGCCCAGTTCCATGCGATTGCCCGCCATCTGACATTGATTCTCCGGGCCATTCAACTACAATGTCGCGCTTCTTCAGGGCGCCGCAGACGAGGGCTGAAGTGCCACGGGGGGGGCGATTGGCCCGGTCCGGGCATCCCCCCGGGTGGGGAAACGGCGCGGTTGTCGAGCCTTTTTGAGAGACGCAGACGAGATTCAGATGGCAAAGGAAGACCCGACCGGTGGTGCGGCGCTGGAGGCCGCCCGCCGGGAGAAACTCCGCAAGATTCAGCAGTTGGGCCTCGACCCCTGGGGGGGCCGGTTCGACGGCCATGCCCCGATTGGGCAGGTTCGGGCGCGGGAAGACGAGATCACCGTCGAGCCGGTCGGCGAGTGCGAGACCGGCAAGCCGCCCGAACAGTCGGGCCCCAAGGTCCGCGTGGCCGGCCGGATCGTTCTCCAGCGGAAGAAGGGCAAGCTGATCTTCATCGACATCCGCGACTGGACGGGGCAGATTCAACTGTTCATCGGCCAGAACCAGGTCGGACCGACGAACTGGGAATTGGCACAGTGTTTCGATCTGGGCGACATCATCGGCGTCGACGGCGAACTGAAGCGGACGAAGACGGGCGAATTGACAATTTTTGCCGAGGATCTGCATTTCCTGTGCAAGGCGTTGGCGACCCCGCCGGCCAAGCACCACGGGCTGGCCGATCCGGAACTGCGGCAGCGGATGCGGTATCTCGACCTGATCCACGGCGAGGGGGTGCTGGAGAGGTTCCTGCGGCGGACGCAGATCGTTCAGTCGATTCGCGGCACGCTGGCCGCGGAGGGGTTCGTCGAGGTCGAGGGCCCGACGTTGCACGCGATCGCCGGCGGGGCGGCCGCGCGGCCGTTCACCACGCACCACAACGCGCTGGACATCATGCTCTACCTCCGCATCGCCCTGGAGCTGCACCTGAAGCGGCTGCTCGTGGGCGGGATCGAACGGGTTTATGAGCTTGGCCGCGTGTACCGCAACGAGGGGATCAGCCCGCGGCACAACCCCGAGTTCACGATGCTCGAGGTCTACCAGGCGTATGGCGACTACCGCACGATGATGGACTTGACCGAGAAGATCATCGCCGGCGCGATTCGCGCCACCGGGCAGGCGCCGCGGCTGGCCTGGGGCGGCGCGGAGATCGATTTCAGCCTGCCGTTTGCCCGAAAGACCTACGACGAGGCGTTTGCCGAGCACAGCGGCGTCGATCCGAACGACGCGGCGGCGGTGGCGGCTCTTGCCGAGGAGATCGGGCTGGAGCCGGCGGGCAAGCACCCGGACGTGGTCAAGAGCGAGGTCTTCGAAGCGAAGGTGGAGGACCGGCTGGCCGGCCCGGTGTTCGTGACGGACTACCCGGCCAGCATCTGCCCGCTGACGAAGCGGAAGGCCGGCCAGCCCGAGATCGCCGAGCGGTTCGAGCTGTTCATCCAGGGGATGGAGGTGGCCAACGCCTACACCGAGCTGAACGATCCCGACCTTCAGGAAGAGCTTTTCAGCAAGCAGCTTGCCGGCCAGGCGGAAGAGGACTCGATGGCGAAAATGGACCGCGATTTCATCCGCGCGCTGCGGCACGGTATGCCGCCCGCCGGAGGACTCGGGATCGGCATCGACCGTCTCGTGATGCTGCTGACGGGCTCGCAGACGATCCGCGAAGTGATCCTCTTTCCCCTCTTGCGGCCCGAGATTTCCGGATAACCGGGTGGAGAACCATGTATAAGCTCCTGCTCTCCTGGCGGTACCTGCGGACCCGCTACATCGCGCTGGCGTCGATTGTCAGCGTGACGCTCGGCGTGGCCACGATGATCGTCGTCAACAGCGTGATGCACGGGTTCACGACGGAAATGCGGAACCGGATCCACGGGATTCTTTCGGACGTGGTCTTCGAGTCGCGAACGATCGACGGGTTCCGCGACGCCGAGTGGCACATGGACCGGATCAGCCAGATCGCCGGCAACGAGATCGCCGCAATGACGCCGACGGTGGTCGTCCCGGCGATGCTCAACTTCCAGGTTGGCGAGCAGTGGATCACCAAGCCGGTCCAGTTGATCGGGATCGACCCGGAGACCCAGGGCCAGGTGAGCGACTTCGGCCACTACCTCCAGCACCCGGTGAACCGCCGGCAATTGAGCTTCGAACTCCGCGAGCGGGGCTACGACACGTACGATCACCAGGCGGGCCCGAATTCGCGGCCGCGGAAGCAGATGGCGTTCGCCGGGATGGGATATCGCCGCCGGATGGCCGAATCGCGGCGATTCCTCGCCGCGATGACGGCGTCGCCCGGCCAGAACCTGCCGCCCCAGCCCGGAGCCGGCGAAGATGCTTCGATTCCGCCGGCCGATCCGTTTGCCGGCGTGAACCTCGCCGATCCGTTTTCCCACAAGGAAGCGGAGGACGGCGCGGCGGCGGATTCGGGCTACGAGCAGCACACCGGGCTGGTGATGGGGATTGCCCTGGGCAGCTTCCCGCAGCAGATCGGGAAAAAGAAGGACGGCACGCCGGAGTATGAGGACGTGTTCCTGGTGCTGCCCGGCGACGACGTGAAACTCACCTTCCCCACGGCCGGCATGCCGCCGCAGGCCGTCAGCGGGGTCTTCACGATCGTCGATTTCTACGAGAGCAAGATGAGCGAATACGATTCGAGCTTCGTGTTCATGCCGATTCGCAAGCTCCAGCAGATGCGGGGGATGATCGACCCGACCACGCAGGTGGCGATGGTCAACTCGATCCAGATCAAGCTCAAGCCGGGCGTTGACGGCAGCGCGCTCCGCGACAGGCTCCAAGCCGAATTCCATCCGGAGCTCTACGTGGTCAGCACGTGGCAGGACAAACAGAGCGCCCTGCTGGCCGCCGTGCAGATGGAGACGGCGATTCTCAACATCCTCCTGTTCTTGATCATTGCGGTGGCCGGCTTCGGCATCCTGGCGATCTTCTTCATGATCGTTGTCGAGAAGACCCGCGATATCGGGATTCTCAAGTCGCTGGGGGCCTCGGGGTGGGGGGTGATGGGGATTTTCCTGTCGTACGGTTTGGCCCTTGGGCTGCTCGGCTCCGGGGTGGGGATGGGGCTGGGGCTCTGGCTGGTGGCGAAGATCAACTGGATCGCGGATGTGCTGGGGCGGATTACGGGCCGGCCGGTGTTCGATCCGGAGATCTACTATTTCTACAAGATCCCGGCGATTGTCGATCCATTTACCGTGACTTGGATTGTCTGCGGGGCCGTGGCGATCGCAGTCTTGGCAAGCGTCTTGCCGGCCATCCGCGCTGCCCGCATGCACCCGGTGGAGGCATTGCGCTATGAGTGACAGGCTCTCTCCGTGTGAGCCGGATTCAGCCGGCCGGCCGATGGATTCTCCCCTGCACTTCTCCCCCGACGCGCCCGCCGGGCCGCTGCTCGGCGGCGGAGCGGATCGCGAGGGGGGATTGGACCAGCGCCGCCGGGCCGGGACGGGCCCGAGCGAGGCGGACAGCGACGGCTCGGCCACCGCCCGGGCGGCCCTGCTGGGCGAAGAGGCCGGGGGGGAAGCCGGAGGGCATCTCCGCGGCGATCCGCCCGCCCAGTTGTCTGCGGTGGACCTGAAAAAGAACTACCAGAAAGGGCCCGTCGTGATCCCGGTGCTGCGGGGGGTGAGCCTTTCGGTCCGCGAGGGAGAGATGCTGGCAATTGTCGGCAAGAGCGGTTCCGGCAAGAGCACGCTGCTCCATCTGCTGGCCACGCTCGACGTCCCGGACGCGGGCGAAATCTACTTCGACGGGCAGCGGGTCGATCATCTGGCCGGGCTGGAGCGCGACGCCCTGCGAAACGGCTACCTGGGGATGATCTTCCAGTTCTATCACCTGCTGCCCGAGCTGACGACGCTGGAAAACGTCCTGATGCCGTTGATGATCGGCGAAAACGTCTGGGGATACGTCCGCCGCCGCCGGCAGCTCCGGCAGACGGCGGCGGGGCTGCTGGAAATGGTCGGGCTGGGCCACCGGCTGCGGCACCGCCCGCGGGAGCTGTCGGGCGGCGAGATGCAGCGCGCGGCGATCGCCCGGGCCCTGGTCGGCAATCCGCGGATCCTGCTGGCGGACGAGCCGACGGGGAACCTGGATTTCGCCTCGGGAAGGGAGATTCTCGAGCTCCTCCACCGCTTGAATGCCGAGCGGAAGCTCACTATAGTCATGGTAACTCACGACCCGAGCATCGCTGAGCAGGCCGATCGGACGATCCGACTGGTCGAAGGACAATTGGAGCCGGGAGCCGGCCCCGCCCGTCTGTAGCAGGCGGCGGTATCTCGCCCGCCGGCCTAGAATCGGAAGTTGCAGTCTGCCATGTCATTCAAGGTCTGGATCAACGGCAAGCTCTTCGACAAAGCCAATGCCACGGTCAGCGTCTACGATCACGGTCTGCTCTACGGGGACGGCGTTTTCGAGGGCATCCGGAGCTACGGGGGCCGGGTCTTCCGGATGAAGGAGCACCTCGACCGGCTCTGGTACTCGGCCAAGGCGATCCTCCTGGAGATCCCCTACAGCAAGGAGGAACTCACGGCGAGCATCGAGGAGACGCTCAAGGCGAACGGGATCGAGGACGGCTACATCCGCGTGGTCGTCACCCGCGGCGTCGGCAGCCTGGGACTCGATCCGAACCATTGCAGCGATCCGGCGGTGATCGTGATCACCGACGCGATTTCGCTCTATCCGGACAAGCTCTACACGGAGGGGCTGGAAATCATCACCGTGAGCACGATCCGCAACCATCCGGCAGCGCTGAGCCCGCGGATCAAGTCGCTCAACTACTTGAACAATATCCTGGCCAAAATTGAAGGTCTGAAGGCCGGCTGCATCGAGGCCCTGATGCTCAATCACAAGGGCGAGGTGACCGAGTGCACCGGCGACAACATCTTCCTCGTCCGCGACGGCCGCCTGCTCACCCCGCCGGTCGACGCGGGGATTCTGGAAGGAGTCACCCGCGGCGCAGTGCTCGAACTGGCGGAGGCGGCGGGCACCCCGGTCCGCGAGGTTCCGCTGGCGCGGCACGATGTGTACATCGCCGACGAGTGCTTTCTGACGGGGACGGCCGCCGAGGTGATTCCCGTGGTCCAGGTCGACAGCCGCCCGATCGGCGACGGCCGGCCGGGTCCGATCACCCGCGACCTGATCGAGCGATTCCACAAGCTCACGCGGCGATGTGCCGGCGGATGAGTGAAGTCAGTTCGGCCGGATCGGTCCGTTCGAGCCGCGTGAGGACGCGCTCCCAGCGGTATTCGAAGCTCCCGTTCGGATCCCAGCGCCGGTAGTTGAACAGCGTGTCGAAGGCGCGCCGCAGGTCGAGGTACTGCGCGCGGATCTGCTCGAAGCTCGTCTGGAAGGCCTGCAAGTAGGTTTCGGCGAACGCCGCCGGTTCCGGAACGAACGGCTTGCGCCGATTGACCGGCTCGGCGTAGGCGGGCGCCATCCGCTGGAGGCTCTGGTCGAAATTCGAGAACGTGCCGGTGGGATCGGCCACGACGATCTCGCTGGGGCTGCCCGAGGGGCCTTCGACGACGACCTCGTCTCCGTCGTCGAAGAGCACCTTGCCGTGCCGATCGCAGCGTCCGACGATGATATTCACGGCCGCGGCGTCGCCGAGCAGGGCCGCCAGCCGCAGGGCGAAGGCGGGGTCCTCCAGCCGGTGGCGGGGAATCTTGTCGGTGGCGATTCCGCGAATGTAGTCGCGTTCGATGTACGGCGACCAGATGATCACGCCGCTGAGGTGCCTGGTGCGGGGATCGGATGAGCTGTAGCGTTCGCAGATCTTGCGGGCCGTGACGCAGCTCGGCAGGTTCATGCCGAGTTGCCAGCATCCGAGCCGCCGGTCGAGGAGGTACTCCGTGTATTCGTCGGACCGCATCATCGCGTCCTGGAGCGACTTGCCATCGTCGAGGTGCTCGCGGACTCCCCACTTCTGCATGCGGATGATGCTGACGATTTCCCGTTCCTCCCCCCGCCGCTTGACCTCGGCGATGTACACGCCGCGGCGTTTTTCCGTGTCGCGGCGGCGGGAGAGGCTGTTGGCGACCCGCCCGATGTTCACGTACTCGAGGTTCGCGTATTGGCGGACATAGTTGAAGATGAACGCCCGCGCGCGCTCGTCGCACAGCTCGCGGAGCTCTTCGTTGTCCGGCTGGAGGTCGCGGAGGCTGAAGACCGGGTCGAAGATCAACTCTCCGGCCTGGATGCGGCCGCCCGGCAGCCAATGAATCTGCATGAAGAATTCGGGGCTGAGCCCGAGCAGCGTCTCCTCGGAGACGCGTTCGTCGTCGCGGACGAGCAAGGCCTCGAACATCCGGTTGCGCCACTGGATGTCCTGGACGTCGTCATGCCGGAACTCCGGCGCGACGGCTTCGCGGAACCGTTCCTCGAGCGACGCATAGGCCTGCTGGAGCTGGTCGGGGTCGAGCCGCGAGAAATCGTAGCTGCTGAAGTCCTGGGGCGAGAACGATTCGGCCGAGATGAAGAAGTCGACCTCGGGGAATCCCCGCGGATTGGTCCGCTGGCAATGCGCCTGGATCTCCGTCAGGTGCGCCGCGAGCTCCGCCGGGGTGAGCTGCCCAAGCTGGGAGAACTCCTGGTAGGTCAGCCAGCGCGTGCCGGTCGCCTTGTTGTAGTAGTAGATCTTCTCGCCGGCAATCGACAGCTTGGAATCGACGATCATCCGGGCCATTTGCTCGGGCGAGGTCGGCAGCGCGGTGATCCGCCAGTACTCGCCGCGCCGCTGCACGGCCTGGCGGACCCGGCGGTCGAGGGCGTAGAGGAAATTGATCCGGTACTTCGGCGCGATCCCCGACTCGGCGAGCAATTCGTCCGCCTCGAAGGCCAGCGGCATGTTGTCCGGATTCGGCCGGATCGAAATCCGCTCGTCCTCCTCGAACAGCAGGTCGACGGCGTTTCGCCACTCCTGCCCCTCTTCGTCCTCGTTGAGCGGCGGGCGGCCGTCCGCCGCGCGGAGTTGGTTGACGTGGTCGATGTAGATCCGCCGCTGGAAGGCATGGATCGTCTTGACGGTCACCAGCGTCCGCGACTTGGGGAAGATCGTGCCGATCCGCGACTTGAGCTTGCCGTCCTCCCCCTTGGCAAAAGGATGGCAACCGAGGATCGTCAGTTCCGATGTGGATGCGATGGTCATGGAGCGCCCTCCCGAGTTGTTCTACCCCGCCGCCTCCGTCCGCGGCGACTCTCCGGGCCACGATCGCCGGCCCAAACGCCAACAGCCGGTGGCGGCGACAGCCCGGCAATCGCCCCACGCCAACGCAGCGGCCGCGGACACCGCGGCAGTGGAAACGGCGCGCATCGGGCGGAAAGCCGGGTCTGTGCCCAATGCCCCCCGACGGTCGGCACACCCGCTCTCCGCTGCTCCAGGGTCGGCTGCACGGGGTCAGACAAGCAGGGATCGCCGCAACCATGGCCGGGACAAGACTTCCATGCATTTACTTCTATTCTAACCCAGAGCATGAACGCTTGTCGTGCCCATTTCGGACCCTCCGCGAGCCCCGATTTCGTAGGACCCGCAAGTTTGTCGCACAGTTCACTTCCGGTCTGGAGAATTGTGTCCGGATGATTCGTGAGCTGAGCGTCGGGCTGGCCTCGCTGACGCGTCGGGGTGGGGTGGTCTGCGGTGGGGTCGCCTCGCTGACGCGTCGGGTTGGGATGGGCTGCGGTGGGCTGGCCAGGCTGAGGTGTCGGGGTGGGGTGGTCTGTGGTGGGGCGGTGTCCCTGGCTCACGGATCGGCCGGGCTAGCTGAGCAGCAGTTGCAGGTCCTCGGCGGTCAGACGCTGGATCAGGCTCCCGTCGGTGGCAATAATCGCCTCGGCAAGGTTGCGCTTCGACGCCTGGAGTTCGAGGATTTTTTCCTCGACGGTGTCGCGGGCGATGATCCGGTAGGCGAAGACGGGGCGGGTTTGGCCAATCCGGTGCGCCCGGTCGACCGCCTGGGCCTCGACGGCCGGATTCCACCAGGGATCGAGGATGAACACGTAGTCGGCGGCCGTCAGGTTGAGACCGTGGCCGCCGGCCTTGAGACTGATCAGGAACAGGCGGCAGTCGGGGTCTTCCTGGAATCGCCGCACCTTCGCGCCGCGCTTGGTGGTGCTGCCGTCGAGGTACTCGTAGACGGTGCCGCGGCGGTCGAGGTGCCCGCGGACGATCGCCAGCAGGCTGGTGAACTGGGAGAAGACGAGGGCCTTGTGCCCTTCGGCGAGGATTTCCGCAAGCTGTTCGAGCAGGGTTTCCAGCTTGGCGCTGGTGCCGGCAGCGTGCTTCGGATCGAGCAGCCCGCGGTGGCAGGCGGCCTGGCGGAGCCGCAGGAGGGCCTCGAGGACCTGGATTTTCGATTGGTTCAGGCGTCCCGCGTCGATCTTCTTCTGGAGCGCGTCTCGGTAGTACTTGCGGAGTTGGTTGTAGGCCTTCCGCTCCTGGCGGTCCAGTTCGCAGTACAGCGTTTGCTCGGTTTTTCGTGGCAGTTCGGCGAGGACCTTCTCCTTGGTGCGCCGCAGCAGGAAAGGCGCCAGCGCGGCGCGCAGCAGTTCGACCTTCTCCGGCTCGGCGCGCCCATTCTTCCAGCACTTTTGAAACACGGTGGAGCGGCCGAGCATTCCCGGGTTGAGGAATTCAAACAGCGACCAGAGTTCTCCCAGGTGGTTCTCGACGGGCGTGCCGGTCAGTGCCAGGCGGTGGCGGGCATTGAGCAGGCGGGCGGCCTTGGAGGCGAGGGAGCTGGAGTTCTTGATTGCCTGCGACTCGTCGAGAATTGCGTAGTCGAAGGCAATTTCTTTGAGTTTGAGGATGTCGCGGCGGAGCGTCCCGTAGGTCGTCACGACCACGTCGCCCGGCTGAAGCGCATCGAGCAGCGGTTTGCGGAGCAGGCCCGTGTAGTTGCGGACGGTGATCTTCGGGGTGAAGCGGGCGGCTTCGTCGATCCAGTTGAAGACCAGGCTCCGCGGCACGACGATCAGCGAGGGGCCGGCCGCCGCGCCGCCCACCCGGCGATCTTCGAGGAGTGCGAGAACCTGCACGGTCTTGCCCAATCCCATGTCGTCGGCCAGGCAACCGCCGAGGCGGAACGACTGGAGGAAGTGCATCCATCCGAGCCCCTCGCGCTGGTACTGGCGGAGGCTGCCCGAAAAACCTCGCGGCTCCGCTTGCGGCTGGATGCCGGTGAACGATCGGAGCTTATCCCGCAGATCGGCAAAGGCCTGGTCGACCGATACGTTGTCCTGGGCGGCGAGCAGGGCGTCGAGCAGCGCCGCCTGCGCGTTGCGGAAGCGGACGCCCGCCCCCTCCGGCGTGCCCAACTCGGCCAGCGCCGCGAACCTTGCGAGCCACTGTTCGGGCAACATGCCTCGCGAACCGTCGCTGAGGCGGACGAAATTCTGCCCTTCGCGAACGGCCCGCAAGAGGTCCGGCAGCGTGCTGAAGACCCCGTCGCCGTAGTCGAACTGGCCGTCGAGGTCGAACCAGTCGACGCCGGAAGTCACGCTGCCGCGGAAACCGCCCGGCTGGCGGACGCGGAAACCCTCCGCCTCGACGAGCCAGCCCTCGCGGGTGAGCGTCAAAACGATCTCGTCGAGCGCGTGGGCCGGGATCGCCAGATTCCCGCCTGGCCCCTTGCAGGTTTGGCTCCAAGGGCGGACACTCCACGTCGCCAGGCGCGCAAGAGATTCGGATTCGCGCTGCCTGTCGCGGACGGCGAGCCGCTGGTTCTCCTCCTGCAAGACCCGCGACCGGCAATCAGCGGCCGGGACAAGAATCCCCTCGTAGTTGAAGAGCAGGTCCGCGCGGAGCTCGTACGACGAACGGGAAGCCTTGGGTTTGTGGATTCTCAGCACCGGCTGGGGCCGGCACCTGATCTCAACCAGGCGGCAGGGCGTCGGCAGATCGATCTCGGGGATCGGCCCAACCGCGTAGAGTTGTCTGAGGAATTCCCCCTGATCGCCGTAGGGAATGGCAATCCGGCGATGACGTTCGAGCAGGGTGATCCATGGAGACGCGCCGGCGGCGTCGAACCTTGCGATCCGGTCGTCGAACAAGGTCACGCCCGAATTCAGCAAGAGGACGGTCTTTTCCAGCGGCACCCGCTGATCGCCCCGGTAGAGCGATCCCCGCAAGAGCCAGCGCTGCCTGGCGTCGTCGCCCGGCATTTCCAGGCGGAAACGGTACGGGGGCCCGTCGTCCCAGGCGATTTGCGGGGCGTTTTCCACCGGCTGGTTCTCGGATCGCCGCCAGCGAAAGCGGCCGGTCTGACAAAGCCTCGGCAGCACCGCGGGGTGTCTCTCCGCGGCAATCGGAATCTGGCTGGAATAGCTGTGGTAATAGGGCCACCAGCCGTGGGCCGGACTATGGGCGATGACATCCATCAGCCGCAGCACGCACAGGTCTTCCTCGTCGGTGGCCGAACGGAGCAGATCGGAGCGGTTCCGGACGGCACGCGGCTTTCCGAATTGGCCGTTCTTCTTCGTTTGGCGGCGAAACAGTTCGACGACCAATTGGCCGGTCGCGCGGCTCGCGGCGACGTTCAGGACATAGACGATCTCGCGGCGTCTGCCCGCGACGCGATCCCATAGCTGTGCGAAATCCCGGGGGTCCTCGCCGGCGGAGGGCGCGGCCAGCTCCTGCAATTGTTCGCGCCACGAGATCCGGCAATTCCTGTCCCGGCCATTCCCGCCTCGCCGCCCGGTCGAGGCATGCCGGCTATCCAGCCACTCCTCGTCGACTCCGTCCTCTCCGTCCTCGTCCTCGTCGTCCAGATCGTCAAAGGCCTGGGGAAGGCCTGCGATCGCATCCCAGGAATCGCTCAAGAGTCCCTCCTGCCGGTCGTCGGCGCTCGCGGCCGGCGATGGGCGCTGGGCGGCCAGCTGCGGCGGATGCTCGTCGAATGCCCGGATCACGGCCCAGAGATGTTTGCAGAGGCTGCCTGCCTGGTAGAAGGGGCAGGTGCAAGAGCCCGCCGCGGACGACCTGTTGGGGCCTTCCAGCTCGATCGATACGTGGTAGGAAATGCGGCCGGAGCCGGCAACCTTGGCCTCGATGCCCGATTCGTCGACGCGGAGCAGCGCGACGCGTCCCGCAAGGAAACAGGCTTCGCCCCGGCTACGGACGTCGCTTGAAAAGCTTCCCTTACAGCGACTGGCCAGCTTCATGCCGAGAGACTCCTTGTGACGGGCGACTGGTGATGCCTGTTGTGGAGGGATCGACCAACTTGTTCGGTTTGTTCTGGCCGTCAAATCTCAGCGATTCTACCGAAGTCGCCGGAAGTCGTGAAGCGGGAGTCGATGGCCGATGGGAAAATCAGGGATGTTCCTGTTCGGCGCGGTATTGGCCAGGCGTTTGCCCGGTGGTCCGCTTGAAGCAGGTGCACATCGACTCGACGTAGTCGAACCCGGAGATCTGGGCGATCTTCGCCAGCGGATAATCGGTCATTGCCAGGAGTTGCTTGACTCGGTCCAACTGGACGCGGAGAATCTCGGCCTTGGGGGAGCGGCCGAGGAGCCTGGCGAAGCGGCGTTCGAGCGTGCTGCGGGAGACTTGCACGTGCTGGACGACGTCGCCCACGCGGATTCCGTCGCAGGCGTGCCCGCGGATGAAGTGCATGGCGGCGGCGACGTCGGCGTCGCCGACCGCGACCATGTCGGTCGACTGCCTGGGGACGACGCCGAGCGGCTCGACGAGGATCGGCGCCGGCGGCGGCTGTTCGCCGTCGAGCAGCTTGTCGAGCAGCCCGGCGGCCTGGTAGCCGACCCCTTGCGGGTTTTGCTCGACGCTGGAGAGGGGCGGGTGGCACAACTCGCAGATCAGCTCGTCGTTGTCGACGCCGATTACGGCCAGCTCCTCGGGCACGGCGATATTCCGGTCGGCGCAGGCCATCAGCACCTGCTGGGCGCGGAGATCGTTGCAGGCCATCAGGCCAACCGGCTTGGGCAGCGAGGCGACCCAGCGGGCGACGGTCTCTTCGCAGCGCAATTCGTAGTCTTCCGTGCTGGAAATGAACGGTGTTTCCGCCTGGCGCGGGTTGTCGTAGACGCTCACGTCGTACCCGGAGGAACGCAGGTACTGGACAAAACAGTGCGACCGCTCCTCGGAGGAGTAGATGCCGGGCAGCCCGCAATAGGCGAAGTGCTCCAGCCCCTGGGTGATCAGGTGATCGGCGGCGAGGTGGGCGATGGCCCGGTTGTCGGTGAGCACCCCGGGAACGCCGCCGCGATTGCGGTGCTCGAACAGGTCGACGACCGGCAGGTCCATCTGGGCAATCTGGCGGCGGAGCTGGACGTTTTCGATCCTGGCGATAATCCCGTCGCCGTTCCAGGTCTTGAGCCAGTCCGGCGGCCCGTCACAGAGACGGCGTTCCGTCTGGTAGATTTTCCAGGTTCCGTGGGCTCGGACATAGTCGGCGATCCCGCCCAACACGCCTCGGCCGTATGCGCGGGACCACTCGATCAGCAGGGCGACTTTGCGGGGTCTGATCATTCTCTGCGTTTGGATCGGGCCGTGCTGTTGCCGGCCGGTTGAGCGGCCGCTGCTGATGAATTATCATAACCGGGTCTTCTCCGCGACTGAAGCTTGGGCTGAGCGCGTGCGGAGATTCTCCTGGGAATTTCCGCTTCTAGCCTTGCGGAGGGGGCGTGGGGGCAGGGAGGAGAATGCCGCAAATGCACAAAGCGATTGACGCAAAACATCATTGATGTTGCCCTGGCAGTCCTCGATGATTGAGCCTGCTGAAAAAGGCTTCGCGGACTTCACGGGCTCCGCGGGCCCGGGCGGCTTGGACAGGCGCCGGGCAGGCAGGGGGCTGGCGCGGCGTTTGGCCGAAGACACGTTCGGCCGCGGTGACTGGACGGAGAGTTCTTGCCCGTTGACGAACGCAACAGGCATCCAGACGAAGAAAGGGTCGAACTGATGCAAGTCAAGAACGTTCTGTTGACCGGGGCGGGTGGAAAGATCGGCCGGGCTGTCCTGCCCGAACTCGCCAAGGCCGGCTACCAGGTGCGGGCCTTGGAATACACCGACGGGCTGAAGGTTGACCGCTTGGACAACGTGGAGGTGGTCTGCGGCGATCTCCGCGATCCGTCGCTCGCCCGGCGGCTGATCGAGGGCATGGACGTCGTGATTCACCTGGCCAACGTCAAGGAGAACAAGGAACTGTTTCTGGACGCGAATGTCAAGGGGACGTTCTATCTGCTCGACGCCTGCAAGGAGGCCGGGCATATCAAGCAGTACATCCAGGCGGGGTCCGACGCGAGGGCCGGCATCTACTACTACCCCCAGCCGATTCCCATCGACGAGAATCATCGCCATTCGGGTTATCCGGGCTACTACCCGCTCTCCAAGGTCCTGGAAGAGGTGATGTGCGAGCAGTACCAGATCATGTACGGGATGCCGATCACGATCCTGCGGTTCTCCTGGGTTCATGACGAGGACGACATCCTCGCCCACGTGACGCTCAGCGAGCCGAACCTCGGCGTGCCGGTCTGGAAGGACTGGGCGGTGACCGCGGAGCAAAAAGCCTACTTCGAGAAGGGAACGAACGCCGTCGCCTGCCTGGTCCACCCCGACGGGAGCGCCGGCAAGAGGCAGATTGTCGGCATTAAGGACGTCGTCCGGTCGATTCTCCTTGCGATCGGCAATCCGACGGCCATCGGTGAGGCGTTCAATATCTCTGGCCCGTCGCCGTTCGCGTATGATGTCCTGGCGGAATACGTGGCGAAGAAGCTCGACCTGGCGGTTGTCCGATTCGAGGTCAGCGAGTTCCGCGATTTCTGCATCGACATGAGCAAGTCGAGGGCGGTGCTTGGCTTCGATCCGGAGTACGACATCTTCCGGATCGTCGACGACGCCCTCGAATTCCGCAAGGCCGGGCGGACCCGATCCGTCTGCCCGTATCCGGGCTAGGTTTCTTACACAGAGGCAATTGGAGGATTTGGGAAACGCATCGGTCGCACGGCTCGTAGTTGCCAGCTTTCCGCAAGCGGCCGTCCGCACGGCGGTCCAGGTATTCCGGAAAGAGCCGGGCCGGCACTTGATTGCCGAGGGCTGACAGCTTCTACTTCAAGTTGAGACACGACTCTAAATCACAGGGAGACCATCATGAATCGTCCGTCGAATTCCAGTTCGGGCAGTCCGTCGCGGCGGCAGTTCTTGCAGCAGACCAGCCGGTTGGCCGCGGGGGCCGCCTTGGCGGGGCTGGCAGCGCCGCGCGTCCACGCGGGGGAGGACAACACGATCCGGCTGGCCCTGATCGGCTGCGGAGGCCGCGGCAGCGGCGCGGTCGGCAACGCGATGAATTCCCCCTTCGGCCCGGTCAAGCTGGTCGCCATGGCCGACGTCTTCGAGGACCGGCTGACCAGGTCGCACACCAGCCTTTCGAAGGCGTTTGGCGACCGCGTGGACGTCCCCAAGGATCGGCAGTTCGTCGGTTTCGACGCCTACAAGAAGGCGATCGACTGCCTGGGACCCGGCGATGTGGCGATGCTCACGAGTTTTGCCTACGTCCGGTCGCTGCAAGCCGAGTACGCGGTGAGCAAGGGCGTGAACGTGTTCATGGAGAAGTCCTTCGGGCCCGATGCGCCCGCTCTGCGGCGGTTGATTCGCGCCGGCGAGGAGGCGGACAAGAAGAACGTCAAGATCGCCGCCGGCCTGCAATGCCGTCACAGCGTCAATCGCCAGGAACTGATCAAGCGGATGCGCGACGGCCAGCTTGGCGATTTCATGCTCGCCCGGGCCTACCGGATTCACCCGGTGGGGGGGATGGGCAAGAAGCCGGAGAAGTATGGCGAGCTGGAGTGGCAGATTCGCAATTTCACCCGGTTCCCGTGGGTCTCCGGCGGGCTGTTCGCCGAGATGAACATCCACCAGATTGACGAGCTTTGCTGGCTCAAGGGGGATTGGCCGGTGATCGCCCGCGGGATCGGCGGGCGGATCGCCAACAGCCAGGACCACGGCCAGGAGTTCGATTCCTACTCGATCGAGTGGACGTTCGCCGATGGGACGAAGGCGACCGACGGCGTCCGTTGGCTGGGCGGGCACTGCTTCAGCGAATTCGCCACGTACGTGCATGGCACCAAGTGCGCTGCGC
>Ga0123328_1001990_pt1 | contig 19084 bp, 23 predicted proteins | sample BioC12SIPDNA_2_FD_89702 | JGI IMG/M metagenome (GOLD analysis project Ga0123328, IMG submission 89702) | Anaerobic biogas reactor microbial communites from Washington, USA - Biogas_R1_A C12 SIP DNA | ecosystem: Engineered > Bioreactor > Anaerobic > Unclassified | place: Washington, USA...
GCGATCGACAACCCAAGTGACCTTCGCTGAGTCAATCGCAACGGTAATCGCGTTGTTGTTCACGGTAACCGCAGCCGGTTCCGGCGTCGTTCCGTACATTACGCGATCCATGAGACCTCCTTAGAACGAGACCGCGGCCACGTACCCAAGGTACCGAATGACCAAGACTTCACCGGCACCGATCGTAAAACCGTTGAGCGTAATCTTGTCACGCGCCTGGCTCACCGTGAACATGCCGGCCGTCAGTAGCGTGGGCGGCTCCTGGTGAGTATTGTCAAGCCATACCTGGACCTGCGAGGCGACCGCGGCCGCCTTGCTGAGGAAGAATGCGGCACCCAGCCCGCCCACGGAGTCGGCGACAGTAAAGCGATCGACAACCCAAGTGACCTTCGCTGAGTCAATCGCAACGGTAATCGCGTTGTTGTTCACGGTAACCGCAGCCGGTTCCGGCGTCGTTCCGTACATTACGCGATCCATGAGACCTCCTTTGAAAAGGCGCCCCCGGAGGCTGGGAAAGGAATAACCATACCTCCGGAGGCCGCCCGCGCAACCTAAGGCAGATTCTTGTTAATCAGCAACCAATGGTCGTCGTCGTATTTGGTTATCGTGATGGAGTCGTACATGTCGTCCAGCACGATTTCGGTATCCTTACCAAAAACCGAGGCCCCGAGAGTGATCGCGATAAGGTTCGTGGAGTTTTGGAACAGCGTGACCGGTCGTCCCACCGTACTACCAGCGCCCGGCACGGCAATGGTATTGGTCACCGGCCCGGCAGACGTAATGCCTTTGACTACAAGGTCGCCGAGGCTCACCTCTTCTCCGTTTGTGACAACTGCCGTGATCATCGTTGTCATCCAGTTCACGTCGGTCTCCGCTAGGCCCCCCGTAACGCCCAGCGTACCCGCGACCGTCAGGTTCCGTCCGACAGTGGCGTCATCCCGGACGCGCAGCGTCTTGATCTGCTTGTCGTTATTCAGACCCTTCTGGATGCTGCGGATCGCCGACGCGTTATCCTCCTCGGAGCCAAACGCGGCAGCGGCCACAACAGCCACCAGCAGGGCAAGCAGCGCCTTCTGCATGTCGTCCTCCCTAGTTCAGGATCACCCAGTCGTTGGTCGTCAGGCCCGTGGCGATCCAGAGCTTCTGGGTCGTGGTGCCGATAATCATGTCCCCATAGCCGCGAGGCGTATAGGTGGTGACGTCGACCGTGGCGTTGGTATCGAGCCTAAAGCCCGGACTGCCGCCGTAGAGGGTCGGACCCGCCACACTAGTATAGCCGGGCAGCGGAGTCGACGCCACCGCGATGACGCCATGGGACTCCGTGATCGTGAACACCTGACCGAGCTGGTTGGTGTAGGACGCCGCGAGCGCAACCCCCGCACCGACCAGGAACACCGCCGCCAGAGCCGCCGTAAGCTTCTTCATCATAACTGTCCCCTCTTTGTAGTTGGTGACCCTTCAGAAAGTCCGGGCACCAGCCCGGACTTTCCTCGGGATATGGTTAGGCCACCGTCACCTTGGCGGCGCTGTTGGCCGTGAGGTCCGTATGGGCAAGCGTGCCCGAGTAGACGAACACGTAGGTCGGGGCCGCCGCGGACTCCGCGACATAGCCGCTGACCGTGGTGCCACCCACCTTGGTGATCGTCACCTTGCCGCCAACACCGACGGACAACCGCTTGTTGAGAGCGAGCGTGACCGTCTTGGCGGTGTCGTCGACATCCGCCGCAACGGCGTCAACGGCGATCGTGGACTCGGCTTCCGCATAGTTGTCGGTCTCGGCCTCGCACCGCGCCTTCAACGAGTACGTGCAGCGCCGGTACAGGATCACCATGGCGTTCGTCGCGTACCGCAGGAGCTTCGTCCAGTACATGTAACGACTGAAGAAGTAGCCGAACTCGCCCAGCGGATTGGTATCCGAGGGGTTGTTGATCCATTTCCACTGGCCGTTGAAGCCGGGCGCGGGCCCGAAGGTCATGCCGCTGCCGAGGTTGTTAATGGGGTCCGGGACCAGAATCTGCATCACCTGGTTCAGGAACACCACCGCCGTGCCGAGTTCCGCCGTGATGTAGGCGGGATTGGTCTCGGGCACCAGCCCGATGATACCCGGCCGGGTCGCCCGGCGAGGCAGCACGCGCTTGCAATGGATCTTCGTGCCCGTCAGGTAGGACGCGTTGAACCGCATCTGCCGTGGGTCGTCGATCGGCATGAAGCCGCGGAAGACCTTGAATCCCATGTCGAAGCCCTTGATGAGCTGCGTCGGGATCGCGTTGCGGAAGTCCTCGCGGAGCTTGTCGTCGGCCAGCACCATGTCCTCGAAGTCGGTCATGCAGAGCGCCAGACCGAAGATCGAGGCTCCGTTTTCCTTGCCCTGCGCGGCGCCGGGGCACGCGTCGGTCATGTAGTTGCGGATGTGCTGCAGCGGCTTGAAGCTCAACGTGGAGACCTTGGGCAACAGCGACGCATCGAACTCGACGTAGGTGTCGCCATCCGCGTCGACCGCGTGAGGGTCGTAGGTCACGCGGAAGGTCGCGTTGTCGATGAAGTCGACACCGAGACCCTCGGCAAGCACGACGAACTTCCCAGCCTGCGCGGCGATCTGCGTGTACTTCTCGCGATTGAAGGTCTCGCGGATCTGGTCGGTCGCGTCAGCCGCGGCCGCCATGATCATCGCGATCTGCTCGCGCGCCTTGTCCTGGTACATCATGTCCATGGCGCAGAGGATCGGCGACCGCCAGCTGGTGCGCTCCCCGCTGAAGTCGACGGCCTCGAAGGACCACGTCAGCGTGCTGGGATTCCACCGGCAGGCATCGGTGCCGATGACGCCGCCGATCGTGGGTTTGGATTCCTCGATGGGATCCCAACCCGCGAGGCCGGCCTGCGTGGCCAGAGTGCCGCGGAAGATGTAGGACTTCTGGGAGGTGCCGCTGAAGAGCGGGAACGTTCCCTTCGGGATCCGGTCGCGCCAGAACATCGGGTTCTCGAGCTGCCAGTCCTGAAGGAAGGGGTCGAAATGCTCCTGCATCTTTACGAGCAGGTTGTGGCCCGCGGTGAGGCGGGAATCAGCGGCGTACGAGACGCCTACGATCGGGCTGTCGCCAGGCATGAGGTTGCCCTCCTAACGGTTGTGTTTTTGGGATGCTAGGCTCTCAGGAGCCAGCGCGGTCACGGACTTGCCACACCGTCGGCGCAAACGGCACATCACGCCTCGCTTTATCCCCAGCTCGGGCCGCGCTCAGGCAACGCGGACGACAACACCTGATTTATACGACGCGTTTTACACGAAAGCTTTGTACGTGTCAAGAAAAAAAAGCGGGACCCGCGTCGGGCAAGACGCGGGCCCCGCCGTGGAGGGGCTTCTCAGGTTCCGGCGCCCATGGGAATCGTGGCTTCCCACAGCTTGTCGCCGATCTGCCGGGCCCTGTCAAGGATGTCGCCAGATTCGGTCTTGGGGGCCGGCGCCTGTGCTGGCCTCGGTGCCGGCGCGGGCGCGCCCGGCGCGGTGGCCGTCTGTGAGAACCGCTGCCGGCGGTCCAAGGCGGCCTGCATTTCGACCATCTTGTTGTAACAGCTCTCGCCCCACTGGCGGTAGAGCTTGCAGGCCACGCCTTCCAGGACCATCTTGGCGATCTCGCCGGCGTCGTTGTCCCTGAGGATTGCCCGGGCCGACGCCAGCAACTTCTGCTGCCGGGAGCCCCAGTCGCGGTCCTCCGGGCGCGAGGAGAATATCCAGCTGTTCTCGCCATCGGGCTTCGCCAGCTCCTCGAGAGCCGCCGACGTGGATTCGATCACCGTGCGCAGCCGACCCTCCTCCTGCTTGCGGCGGAAGCTTTCTTCCACAGCGGGCTTGGTCGTCTTCCAGTCCTGCAGCGCGGCATCGCGCTGCTGCTGGATTTCCCGAATCCGGGCCAGGTTGTGCAGCACAAAGCCCTGCACCGCTGGAGGCTCGGACTCCAAGAGGCCCTGCGCCTCGGCCAAGGACTCGGCCTGCTCGACGCGGGCCAGCAGTTGGGCCGCCACTTCCGTCTGCCGCCCGGGCACCAGCTGGCGCATGAGCTTCAGACTCTCGCCGCGTATGTCGTCGATGCGATCGTCATACTTCGACCTGAAGGCGGGAGACTGCTCGAGGTCCGTGCGGCCCAGCCGCCCCTCGAGTTCCGCGACCTGGGTGCGCAGTCGCTCGACTTCCTCCGACATCCGGGGGTCCGGCTTCTTGGCCTCCTCGAGCTCCCGCATGGTCGTGGCAAGCTGGGCATCGCGATCCCGTATGGCGCGCTCCAACTCACTGATGCGTTGGTTTTTCTTGGTCCATGCGTTCTTGGCCTTTGGATCCGTGGCGACTTCAGTAGGCTCCGGGTCAGCCGGAAGCGGAGGGGGCTCCGCCGGCGCCTTCGGCTCCTCTCTGTTGGCCGCAGTCTCTAGGGCCGCCATGGACGCCCTGAAGTCAACAGGCGGCTTTATGGCCACCCCGGACGCAGGCGCGGGGGCGGGCGGCGGCGCGGGGGCGGGCGGCGGCGCGGGAGGCGGCGCGGGGGTCGGGTCGGGAGCGGGCTCACGCGGCGGCACGCCGGCCTTACGAAGGACCTCCTCCTGTATACCGGGGATGGCGCTCAACAGGGAATCCGTGACTTTTCCGACGGCATTCGAGTCTTTCGGGTGTTTCTCGGACATGGCACTCCTTTATCTCCGGGGCTCCGGTTCCATTCCGGAATCGTAGTTCGCCGGGAGCCCCTCCGGAGGAGGCGCCGGCATCGTTTCGTTGTGGACAACATTCAACAGCATCTCGCGAAACTCGTCTCGGCACTGCAAATACCCGTTCTTGAAAGCCGCCGCGGATTCCAGAGTGTCGGACACGACGGCGGGTGGCGCCATGACGAGGACACGATTGAATATGCGCTCCGTCACGGGATGTCTAAGCCAGGCATCACATTCTTGAGCCGTCACTCGCAAAGCATCAAACTCGGACGCAGTTAGAGCGCGCAGCATAACTATCTCCTTTTACTACAAACCTATACATCAACAGTGCCATGCGCGGCAATCACTCTCTGGACCGCCGCCATGAGCGAATACCGACTGGACCCGCCGGGCCAGAACTCGTCGGCATTCACGTCAGCCATACCAACTTCGCCCCACCAGCGCGGAGGCAACACACCGGCACGCAACGGCGTCTCGCAACACGTCCACGCCTTGTCCGAGCCGCCGCCAAGACTGAACCTCACACCGATTCGCGCCAACAGGTTCTGCCCCAGCTGGGTGTGTGCGTAGTGGATCGTCGGGACGGCATCGCGAAGCCGACGCACGGCGTCGGCCGCCTCTTCCTGGGCCAAGGGAAGATAGCCCTTATCGGGAACCGTCAGCAGGCTGCGCGACGGTTTTTCGTCGACCCATTCCGACAGACGGGACAGCGGAATGGGGCCCCGCACACCGGACTTGTGGGTGACCGCATCAGTCTTCGCGATGGACTCAAAATAGTAGCTCTCTTGGCGGCCGTTCGGTGATATCTCCCGCACCAAGACGACAACGTGGGACGGCCCGCCAGTCACGCGCCGGATCGCCTTGGACGTAAAAAGCGCCGCGTCTTCCGTGAATCCCAATGCCAGAAAATACAGACTCTTGTCCATCGCGATCTCCCTAGGTTGGCTGGACGCCGAGCGCGTTCGGATTCCTCGGCTGTGGCGGCACCAAAATACAGGGGCGCTGGTTCAGTGCGTCGGCCAAGCGGGCGTTCGTAGTCGCTTGGGCCGCCTGCGCCGCCGCGGCTTTCTCCATGGCGAGCACCATGCGGTCCTGCAGGGCCACGTTGGCCTTAAACATATTCCAACCAAAAAGAACGCAGAGCCCTGACAGGAAAGCCAGCATGTAAATCACCGCAAGAAGGGAATTACGGTCGGCCAGCTGCACAATAGTGTCCGGAGAAGGCGCCGCAGTGGTCTGCGCGTATGCCGCTATAGAAAATACCAGCAGCAGGCTTGTCGTCAAGCCTACGCGCCACACGCTTCCTCTCACCCTTCTGCCCATATAGCCTCCACACCCTGCTATAAGTACCCAGCACATCGCTGGGCCCAGGTTATTCCACTACAACGTCTTTCTGGGCCCGCGACAACAGATGATTTACGTCGCGCTTGAGCATCTCCAGAAGAAGCCGCTTAGTCTTCTGTCGGTCGGTCTCCTGCACTAAAGTCCGCACCGTGTTGGTGCGCACACCTAAAGCGTTCGTAGTAACTACGGAGGCCTCCGCGTAAAGGCCGGGATACTTCTGGACCGCCTCCTTTGCGCTCTCGACTTGGTTGGAAGTCAGACTGGCCTTCAGATGGATTTCCCACTGCGCCTGCGCCGAGCACGCCGCCAACACGAGAGCCACAATCAAAGTTTTCATATCAGTACCCCAGTACGGACTGTTTTAAGTAAACAGGGGGCGTCCGATAGACCCCATGCACTGTTGATGTTGTTTGAGAAAGACCACGTTCGTCGATGTAGTTACACTCGTACCAATACTCGTTGGTCTGCCTTGCAGGAGCGGGTGAGAAAGTGGATGACAGCAACCCGCCGACCGCCGTGACTTGATTGGAAGACAGCACGCCGTTGGTCTTAAAATATAACCAGTAGTCCGGGGATACGGCGTCGTACTCGATGGCTGTGGCTTGGACGTTGGCAGGGCCTACGGGGTACAACTCTTTGGCATAAATACCCGCGGCGACCGCACTGGTAATGTCCACTTTTGCGGGCGGATGCGTTGCCGTGATGTCATCAATAAAAATGTCGCGAAAATTGGCCCCAGGGAGAAACAGGCGGAACCGATTAGGCCCGTATTGATTAACAGTCAGTTCCGTCTGCGTCCAGACATTAGTGGGGGGAATGGAAAAAAGCGTTTCCCAGGTTTCACCGGCGAGATGCTTTTGAAACAAGATGTTTGTGCTGGACAAGCGCGGCTGGCAATGGTAAAAAAAGAAGGTTCCTATGCCGTTGGTGATGTCCGGCAGGTTAAGTCGGCTGTCCAGGCCAAAGCGAGGGAACAGAAGACTCCGGGGGGTTTTGTTCGTCAAGTGGTCATCCACCACAGTGGCGCTTCCCGCCACGGACCATCCCTCATGGTTTGTGGTGCCCGGCGTCCATTCACTAAAGGACTGGTAGAGCTTGACGGGGCGAATTTCGACGCAGTCCAGGCCCAGGTAGCTGCTGCCGTATTCTTTTCGAATCATGATGCGGAACAGGTTGTTGGTGAAATCGTACCGGTAGGCCGTCCAATTGGTGTAGGTGGGCGGCTCAATGGTGTCGATCAATTGCCAGACGTTGGTGTCCGCGTAGTTGGTGGATGGATCGGTCGCGTAGGTCGTGTAGAGACTGGCCGCATTGATGGTGGCGCCGAAGTTCCGGAGCATGAAGGTCACGTGCACCAACCCGTACAGGTTGGTGACCACCGGCGATATGAGCATCGATTCCTCGAAGCGGTTGTCCCGGGCGCCGCGCGTCAGCCAGAGTGCGCGGTTGGTGGAGTCGGGCGCGCCCATATAATCGATGCCGCCGTAGGGTTGGTCGCCGCGGCATATGGCGTTGTACGCGGCCCATGCCTGGTAGGTTTCGCCCGTGAAGTCAGCCAGGGCGCTATCCGCAAACGGCCAAGACTCGAAACCAGCATAGTACACGGGGTACTCGGCTCTAACGACGCCACACAAAAGCAGCAAAGTGGAAAGCAGCTTGCGCATTACCATTTCCTCTCAGCCCGAAGTTCCGTGCAACCATAAGGCTTGTCTACGAAAATCGTTGTTCTCGCGCCGGCTGCAAAATTAGTATCGCCGATAAAGGCCGACAACGGATTAGACTCGATGGTGCCGCCTACTTCAGTGTAGATATCATACCGTATCACGGCGCAGCTTGCGGCAGGCCACTCGGACGTGCTGAAAACAAGCTGACAGAAGCCCGTGGGCGCCCAGTAGAAGGAAGACACTGCCGTATACGCAGAAGTAAATACAAGTGAATTGGGGTCAATCACAACCGTAGACAGCGCATAATCGAGGACGCCCTCCATGGCCTGCGTAGCTAAGCCCGGCACCAAGGCGGCGGAGACATCGGCAGCCGCCGCTGAACCAGAAACTGTGCCAGCCGCGGCGCCTGCGATTGCGCCTGCATTGGTAGACGCGTTAAATAAGTCGTTGGTGTACCCAGAGAATACGTTCGTTGCTATTACGAGTAAAGTGCCGCCATGCGCATTGACATCATTGGTATGACTGAACATCTCATTCTGCGCCGCATTAGTGCCCGCAGTCCCGGCGGAAGCCGCGGCAGCTTGGGCAAGGTCTTTATACCCAGAGGCGTCATCGGCATACCCCGAGGCCTGTCCTGCGTAAAACGAGGCATTGCCGGCTTCCGAAAACGCGTTCTGCCAAGAACTAAAGGCTTCTCCTGAAAAGTATGACGCATCGCCAGCAGACCAGGAGGCTTGTTCAGCGTATTGATAAGCGTCGCCAGCAGACCAGGAGGCTTGTTCAGCGTATTGATAAGCGTCGCCAGCATAACCAGACGCCGAGGAAGAGAATCCGCTGGCCTGGTCTGCCGCATTGGTCGCCACAATAGCCGCGGCTTCTGCTTGCGCCTTCGCGTTGGTCAACGCGATAACCGCGGCAGGGTTAAAAACGGTCCCGTCCTGAAACACAATGGAGTTCGTGGAGACATTGGTGATGGCATGATTACCCATGTTCAGATCGCCTGTCATGGCGCGGGAACCGTCCAACAAAAGCGTGGCGTTGGCCACGCCTTCCAGAACCGCCACACGGCTCGTTGCACTTATGCCGTCAGCGGAGGCTTGGTTCCAAAGCGAGGTGCTGCCTTCCAGCACAACGATGTCGGCGCGGGCCTCCTGATCCAGCATCGGCATGCTGATCTGCATGCCGTCGCCCCAAACAACTGACGCGCCCAGCGTCAACAACACGACACTCCAAATACTAAACAACCGAGCAAATTTCTGCATGACCGATGCCCTCCACACTCCGACCAGACTATACCCCGTTTGCGCAGCCACTGTCAAGATCAGGGCCGCAAATGGCGGCGTGAACCGCGGCTGACTTTCGAGTTGCTTTCTGTGCTGTCGGATCGCCGCCGCCAACGCGGGCTGCTCACTCACCAGATGATCTTCCGCGAGGCTCATCTCGCCCAACGCGAACACGTACTCCTCGGGATAACCGAGCCGCGCCTCGCCGAGCCTGATCTTGGCGCGCGCCAGGTGCTTGATCGCGCAAAGCGGGCAGTACTTGGTGAGAGGGGCCGTCATCGGTTAGTGCCCTCCCGGGCCTCGGCCACGCGGCGCAAGCGGTCGATCTTCGCCCGGGCTTCCTCCTCGGCCAACGCAAGCCTGCGAGACTGCTCTTCGGCGCGCATCGCAAGATCGTGCTCCAGCCGACGGCGCTGCGCCTCCGAGGACTCCGCGGCCTTCTGCTGCCGCATACGGACGATGGAGGCCTGCTTATCCTGCTCCATCTGCAGGCGGATCATCTTCTCCGCCTCGGCCATGCGGGCCTTGCGATCCAGCACCATGCCCTCGGCTTCCGCGACAAGCAGTTGGTCCTCCTGTTGCCGCTTCGCCTCGGCCTCGGCTTGGACCTGCTCGGCCTTCATCAGGAAATCAATCATGGCCTGCGCAGCGCGCAGAACCTTGACGCCCTCCGCCACGAGGGCTTCGTTGGCGTCATCCTGGCCGAGGTACTGCAGGTGCTGCGTGGCATGCTGGACACCGGCCTCGAGGGCGGCCCTGTACCGGCCCGGATTCTGCACGGCTCCGGTCTCCGCCTGTTGCTGCGAAACCTCCTTGAGCGTATTGCCAAGGAACTCGGCGACGAACCGGAAATGCAGCTGGTGCCGCTGGTCAGACCCCGCCATGACCATCTTGCCGTCACTCATGGCGGCGTTCTCCAAGCTGGCAATGGAGTGCTCGTTGCTGGCGATCTGGTCGCGGCTGCCTACGGCCTTGTAACGGTCGACATTCTGCTGACCCACCAGCGCCGACACGCGGTCCCGGATGGCGTTGACTCGGCCCGCCTCGTCGAACAGCCCGCGCATCTGCATGAGCTGGCTCGTGACATCGAGCCGGACGCCCCACGAGCCCATACCGATGGCCTGCACGATCTTGAGCTCGAGGCTCCTCGGGTTCAGGTACTTCGCCTGCACGCCGCGCTCGCGGCACCGCCGGAAGAACTCCTGCGCGCCCTCGCTGCCCGGATGCTCCTTGGCCCTGCGGAGCTCGGGATTCGTGAGGCGCCGGAAGATCTCCTTGTACAGCAGTTCGAGCTGCACGTAGTCGAACGCCACGTTGGCCTTCTCGAGGCGGGCTTCCTTCGTGCTGCGCTCGGCGACCTCGCGAGCCGTCATCGCGGGCTGATTCTCGGTCAGGCCCTCGGTGTGCTGACGCCAGACACCGCTGTTGTTGCGCATGATGGCGTCGCTGAGCTGCCGGACCCTCAGCAAACCCTCGAAGGACGGATTGAAATTGTTGGTGGGCTGAACATCCAGCGAGTTGGGGATGAACGTCATCACACCGGTCCGGACAATGTTGAGCCTGCGCGGATCGACACCGGCGCTGGTCGGCTTCACCATAAGCGACGCATTAAGCTTGGCGGCGTCAAGGATCATCCCGACGGTGCGGTTGCTGAGATCACAGTGCGCCTCCAAAATCGTGGCGAGCCCGCGGACGCTGCGGATGTAGCCGTCGCCGTAGTTGTACGGCAGCGTCCACACGACGTGTGACATCTTGTCGTAGCGGTCCCGCTGGACCTGCAGGAAGGCGTCCCGGTCGAGACCCTGCACTTCGTCAGGGAACGCCAAGATGGATATCTTGCCGCTCTTGGGCTCACGGACCGCGAGCTTGCGAACCCTTACGGGGTCGAACATCCGCGACATCGCCCAGCTGTCGTTGTTCTTGACGCCGACCAGGACGCGGTCCCACTCCTGAGCATGCGCGTATCCAGCGCCGCCGGGACCCGCCGTCTGACCGAGGCCGTCGTGGTAAAGCTTGATCAGCAACGACTGCACGGCCTCGTGGTCCCAGCCCTCGCTGGCGGCGTCGTCGGGATTCTCCGCGATCTCCAGAAGCTGGTGGACCCGCATGATGTCGATGTAGCCAAAGAGGTCCCACGTGTCGACGTCGAGCCTCGCATAGGGCTCCGGAAGAAAGGCGTCGCGGGGGATCGGGATGGGCCGCCAGTCCAAGGGGTCCGGCCACGTGCAAATGCCGATGTCAAAGGCATCGCTCTCGCGCCTGACAAAATCCATGAGCGGCAGGAAACCGGGCCATCGCCTGAGCGTGGCGGTGAACTCCTCCGCGACGACGTCCTCCCAACGCTCGCGGGGCTGCGCGCTGGCGGCTTCGGCGGGCAGCCCGCGGGCCAACTTGAACTCGGCCAGGTTCGGCACCTCCTGGAACAACTCGAAGTGGTAGCCCGCCTTCTGGTCTAGGATGGCTTTCATCGTGTTGTCGTTGATGTTGTGCATATAGCCCAAGTTACGGGCCTTAATGTCGCCCTCATTATAGGGCGGGTTGCCGTCCTTGATGCGGCGGATGCGGCCGTGGCGAATCGATGCCATCTTGCCACCCTCGACCAAGTCGTCAAAGACCGCCCGGGCCGTCTCGACGTTGGCGATGCACCAGGACTCTGGACGCCCCTCCGCGGTCACGTAACGCAGCTCGGTGGCGTCAGCCATGATTCGGAGCCCTCCAGCAACTCGCGGCCCGCGGAGTCACAACGGGCGGCGGCGGATCGAGAAAGATGACGGCGAGCGTCGGCAGGCGCAGGTCTCGACAGACCCCCATGAATTCCATGCCGCTGACGCGCCGGCCCAGCATCGCGGAGATCCGGGCCTGCATGCCCGTGCAGTCGCCGCACAGCGACTGGTCGTTAAGCCTGCAGGTGCGGCACACCAACGCGCGCCGATCGGCCTCGCGTTCGTCCACGGCTGTCGGATGCAATCGGGGCCGCACGGCCTCGAAGGCGTCCATGACGGCGAAATAAGAAATCGGAGCCAGCGAGGGGTCGGAGGGGTGGCCGCCAATGCAGGACCCCGGCGGCAGGCGCTGGCACATGTAGTCCTCGATCCGCAACCGCAGGTCGAGGGGGATCTCGATGCCCGAGGCCTCCATGTGCTCCACGACGTATCGCTCCAGAGTGGCAATGGACACCGACGACTCGAAGTAGCGGCCCGTAGGTTCCACGACGTAGAACCACTTGTCGCCAGGAGGTCGGAACAGAGTGTTGGCCAACCGCATGCCCACGGAACCCCCTAGCGTTCGAAGATACTGACGGCGCCGTCGGTCGTCGGGAACACGCTGATCTCCTCCTGCGGTACCGTGGGGCCCGTCCACGTCAGCGTGGCGCCCGCGGGGACCGCGATGCCCTTGCCGCTGCTGGCGGGCCGGCCGAAATTGACATAGAGGATCCCCGAGGCCGCGATGTAGCCGACGGCGAGCGCCGTTCGCGGCGCCCGACTCGACTTCGACGCCACCCACGTCACGGTGTCATTGGTCGGACAACGACCGGAGAGCGTCAACGCGGTCGCCCGACTCACCGACGCCGTCGAGGCGTTCATGTAGATGTCCAAGCCCGACGACACATAGGCGCCATTGGCATACAACGTGTTGGGGGCCCACGCCGGGGCCGCCGTCACGCCTTGGGCCGGATAGACGACGGCCGACACGTTCGATACGACGGCTACGCCGAAATCAAGAGCGCTTGCGGGGCGCGGCGACGCCATCCAGAACAGCGCGGGAACCACGAACAACACGGTCGACAGACTCTTTCGCGGCTTCACAGAGATCTCCATGTTTGGTTTTGACATCGGCCAGCGGGTCGGGGGCCGGCGGCTTGCGCTCCCCCACAACCTCGAGTTCGTTGCGGGCAAAGAAGGGCGGCACGCCATTGCGGCTCGCCAGAAAGAAGTCGAGCCGGCGCTCGTCGTAGAACAGGCCCGTGGACCAGCAGCCCGTGTCGGTCCTGCAGATGGCCCGCCAGCCGCCCGTGGTCTTGCGTTTCTCGATGCTGCGGCCCGTGAACGGACACGTCGGATGGGCCAGCGGCGCCCGGGGCCGCTCCCACTCACGCTCCGCGCGCCGCGACAGGAACGCCAGGAGGGCGTCGCGGGACTCGAAGATCGAGGTCTGGACGGCGCCGAAGTAGCCCGCCGCGCGGGCGAAGAAGCCCGTGCCGGCCTCGAAGACCACGAACTCCTGGCCCGAAAACGGACACGTAATTCCAGATCGCGTGGAATGCGTCATTGCGGGGTTTCCTTTTTGGCCGCGAGGGCGGCGGCCGAAATTTCACCAGACGACTTGGGGCCCTGCACGCAATGGAAAGCAATATCTTGGGCGACATGCGACGCGTGCCTCATGAACATGTGGAACTCCGGAACCCACTCCGAAATCTGAAGGTCGTCCTTCATCTCGGCGGCCACCACAAGGGTGGAGAGCGCCGTATGGGCGCCCGACAGATGCTTGGACAGCGCGGCCATGGACGCGCGGGCCACCTCGACGACGGTCGGCGGCGACTTCGTTTCCTGGGACGGACTCTGGGCTTCGTCGGTCATGGGCAGTTCTCCTTTATTGGCACGAATTTTTCGCACAAAACCGTTCGCATGTCAAGAACTAAATATACAGGGCCGGCATGTCGTTGAGCTCGCGGGCGGCGTCTTCGAAGACGGCGTCCGTCGAGCCCGCGTAGCCGCTCTCGATAGGCCCGTTCAGACTGAACTCCGTGGCGCCGGGGGCGAGGCCCAAGCTGTCGCGCACCACGCCCAAGGCCACCGCGGCGCTGTCCATCTCGTTGGGCGACCCCAAGCCGGTGGCCTTCCGATAGTCGTCCTTGCTGAGCAGCTTGAGCCGGCCGCCGTGCCGGATGACCTCGCGCCGCGTGATCTGGGACAGCGTGACCTCGGGGACCTGCAGGATCTGGCGGTACTGGCCGTACTCGCGGAACAGGTACACGAGCTCCGTGACCTGGTCCGCATAACGGTCCGAGCACAGCCGCGTGTCGAAGTGGCTGACGGGCTTCTCGGACGGCTTGGCGCCAAAGCTGTAGCGCCGCACCGCGGGGCTCCACAGCCGGGCGAAGTAGTCCGCCACGCTCTGGGGGCCCGAGTCGTCGAAGCCGACGTGCTCGGGCCGCACGGCGATGGTCTGGAAGAGCGGCATGCAGTACTCGTAGATCTGGTCCAGTATCGTGCGGTCCTTCTTGCTGCCCATGATGGGCACCTTGCGGACGGCGTCGAACAGGATGGCCTTGCGGCTGTCGGAAAGCGTGCCGACCCAGACGACCTGGACGTCGCAGTCGTCGCCGCCGAAACCGGGGTCGACGCCGACGGCGGGCGTCGGCTTGGCAAGCCACCGCACGGGCTCCGTGGCGGACGCCGGCGTGATCGTCATGCCCCACTGCTGGGCCTCCGCGAGGGTCAGCGGGGTCGGCCGGCTCGACACCGCGGGCGGCCACGCGCGCACCTGGCGCCACACCGCGGGGGCGTCGGGGTTTCCGCCGTTCTGCCTGACGATGGCGTCGTACTGCCGGCGGTTCAGCAGGTGCGGGTACTTCTTCTCGCCATCGGGCTCCACGATCGCCGGACTCTTGAGCCCGTCGAGCCGCCGGACGAACCGGCCGCCGGCGGTGCGCCAGCTCTCGCTCTCGATGTCGACGGACTGCCAGCCGCCGGCGGGAACGCTGTGGCGGCCCGCGACGTCGTCGAAGTCGTCGATGTTGGTGAGGCCCGCGAAGCGGTAGAACTTCGCGCCCGTCAGCAGGTTGGCGTGGAGCTCGGGGGCCATGGCGGCCTCGGGGGCCTGCGAGAGCTCGTCGTAGATGTAGTTGACGTAATCCGCGTGGGCGCCCCGGATCTTCGACACGGAGTCCTGCACGGGGCCGTCCTTCAAAGCGACGCCCCAGATGCCCATCTTGATCGACTTGCCCGACGCGGGCCGCACCTCGTCGGTGCCGTCCTGCGTGATGGCCTTCGCGGACGCCGCCAGCTTGCCCTCGAAATTGAGGTCGCTCCTCGACTTGAGGATGCTGTGGTACCGCACGACGCTCTCGAAGGTGCGCTTCATGAGGCCCTGCAGTGTCGTCGAGACGAGCAGGGTGATCGTCCTGCCAGGATCGACCAGCCAGTCCACGCAGGCCATGAGGCCGTAGGTGTTGGTCTTCTCGCAGCTCGCGCCGCCCCACACGATGATGTCGTTCTCGTGGGTCCAGTCGTGGACGTGGAGCTCGGTCCACGGCGAGATCTTCCACTCGTCCGACGTGAGGAGATGCCGCATGGCGCGCAGGAAGCACTCGTGGGGGTCGACGACGACCTTGCCGCCGCCGTACTCGGGCTCCCGCCAGTGCTTCCAGCACATCAGCTCGGCCTGCCACCACGGAATGCGGGAGTCGAAGGGCAGGCCGTTGCGCGTCACGAAGGCCATGCCCTACTTCCCGGGCACCGCCGACACCGGGATCTCCAGCATCGGGCTCCCGCCGCCCTCGATCGTGGTCTCCGCGTCGCCAGTGTGCGACTGCGCGGAGCGCCAGCCGACCTGCACGGTGCCGTTGCCGGTCGCGCAGCCCGAGGCCACGACGGCGACGATGGTTGCAATCACGAGGACAGCCAGACATGCCGACAGCTTGAACATGAGGGATCTCCTGTTGACTTGACGCAGTTCGTCATTCACTTTTCGACACTCCTATCGCTTCGGAGAACTTGTCGAGCGCCCGCACGACCGCGTCCTCGATGTGCTCCCGGATAGCCGAGCGCAGCGCCTCCCGGTCTCCGCACCGCACGGCGTCCCTGCAAAGCACCAGCCTGATCGGAACATCGACTGTGACGATGTGTTCCTCAGGACCCACCGAGAGGGTCGCTTCGCCTTCGCTCAGTCCACCATTCATGCCATCACCTTATCCTTTCCACGGAGTTCCGTCAACCGTCATACCGATAGCTTGAACACGAAGGACCTCCAGTCGACTTGGCGTAACTCTTCTCTGTCAACTGCTGCGCCAGGGCATTCGCCCGGTCGCGGTGGCGACGCTCGGACACTACGAGGTTCTTGAGCCGCAGCGCGACCTTTTTCGCGTACGGGTCGGCGGTACCGGGGCCGCAGCTGTTGCGCCAGTCCTCGTCCTTGATCTCCGCCAGCGCGTCGAAGATACCGGAGAAGGCGCGCTCCCAAACAGAGACGCGCGGATCGCGGGGGCCGCAGGAGCCGGCTCCGTCGAGAGCAAGGGCGGCAAAGACATCGCGGGCCGCCTGAGATTCGGATATCTTGTCCGCCTGCTGCTCTACCTTGGCCCCGTTCAGCTTCTGTAACAGCGCGGCGTTCTCCTTCTCGAGGAGGGCCGCGCGCTCCTTGAGGGCCTCGATCTCCTCGATCCGCGCAGCCTGTTCGATTCGGGGTCTATCGTCCATGGCGCCTCGCTTTCGCGACGCCGTCGTTGATGTGACCCGCCTGGGCGTGCGCCCGGCGCGCAGACTCGTGGCCCCCACCGTCGCGGGCGTTGCCGAGCCTCGTCTTGGCGATGCGGCCCGAGGGCTCGCAGATCCGGTACAGACCTTTTTTCTTCAGGACTTTGACGGGCATGTAGTTTTTCTCCTTTAACATACACCAAGATGGAAACGTTGTCAATATAGTTTCTCTACTTTTTTCTATCTTTCTTTACTTTATCTGACGCTGTATTTGACCGTTTCCCTCTCGGCGGCTGCATAGTCGGTCATGATCTTTACGAGGAATGCATATATCACATGCAGTCCCCTGGGTGGAATGCTCTCTCCGATGACATCACGAATTGTCTTGTCGCTCACCTTTGTCCCATCCGGGCGCTTCCATTGATAGTCAAAGTCGGAGATTGTGTGTAGGTGGAACGCCTCATATAGAGAAAGCACCCTGTGCTGATCTGGGTGTAGTTTATGGTCACTGCACGCGTACGAAAGATTCCGGGTGAGAGTGCTCGCCGGTTTATCCCACGACATTCTCTTGTAAGCACTTGTAAAGCCGTTCATTAGCCTGTAGTCGCCGTCTTTCTCAACCCACGGTCGGGGCAGCAAGCGTCCACACTGAGCACAACGGATAGGAGTGTCGGTCCGCGCACGATTGATTCCGTGGTGATCTCGTGCAGTACCATGCGTGGGATTCGTGGTGCAGCCGCAATGGGTGCATTGGTTGTCAAATGCGCCGCGCTCTGGTGGAGTGTTGGACACCCAGAAGTACTTCTTCTCGTCAAGCACGGGAACATAGTGATACGGGATTGACGACTTGGCAGACGCCTTGCTCTTTGCATCAAGCGGAGGGAACCCACCTATCACATCAAGGAACATGAGTTCACGCAGTTTCCGCCCGCCACGTCCTTGTCCAGACCGTGCTTGTTGCCGTCCGTCGCGTGACCTTTGGCGGTTCTGGCGATCCTCCCGCTTGGCTCGACAAGGCGGTACGACCCGTGGCGTTTCCTGACAGTTCGTAAATGCCGTGTTTGTATAAAGCCGCCACAAGCTTGCCCATGACCGTGCCTACCGCCTCCGCCAGCGGCTCCTCTGACGTTAGTCCATTCCGTGTTGGTGCCAGCCAGAACCCGATGTGCGTTGCCTCGTGCGCCACCGTGTTGCTACCCGTGTACTTTCTGGCAAAGGCTACCGTCGGCACCCTGCCACGTGTCCGGTCAAAGAAGGCATACATCCTGCGCGTATCTGGATCACCGCGCAGTTTCCCCTCTCTCCTAAGCTCGATAAGCGTGTCGAACACCAGCACCCGCACCCGCTTTCGGCCCACGTTGACGTACAAGCATGTTTCCACCACTACCCCCTCCCCGACGACGACGTCCACAACTCGCTCATGGCCGGGCCTCGAGGCCGCCCGACTCGACGTCGGCGAGCAGTTTCTTCTCGTCAAAGCGGATGCACTTGACGAAAACCTGGAAGCCAACCCGCTCGCCCTTGGGGTCCGGCGACAGCACGAGCCCGGCGTCGATCGCGCACGACGACGCCTCGGGGCCCGACAACAGGCGACTGGACGCGCGGCGGTACGCGCGGAACAGGGACTCCGCGGTGGGATCGCGGGGCCGCAGGGCCCAGCGGATGCGGGCGCTGCGGGACGCGGTCGCACGGGCTTTCGAGGGACCGGTTACCCGGCCTCCCTGGCGACCCAGGGCTACGGCATGAGGATTCTTTTTCATGAGGGAGAGTATGTACGCAAGCAGTGGCGCAGTCAAGAGTTTTTTTTAATCTTTTCTCTGGAGAGGGGTGAGGATTTTTTAGTGGGGTTGTATGTATAGGAGGTAGGTCTGATACGGGGATTAAATATCCTCTACGGGCCTACCGGGATTCTTATAGAAAAAGAATCCTTATTCTCTGCAAAAAATTTTCACGCAGTTTAACGACTGTACTGCGTGGAGATTATACACAACCACAGGCTAAAGGATCATCCTGAAACTGCCGGGAGGGGTTAAGCCCGGCGCGTCCGGCCACGAGTGTGGCCGGGGTCCCCGAGAAAGGCGCGCCCCGTGCGGGGTGCGCGAAAACAAGGAAGGCCGCGCGCCATAAGTATGGCGTGGCGTGCGGCCAAAACAAAAGGAGAAGAAGCCATGAAGTCGCGAATCCAGATCTCCCGAATGATCTAAATTGAGGGAGCCGACGGGCTCCCTCAATGGGAGACCATCCCCTCCACCTGGGGGAACGACCCCCAGGTGGAGGAACTCGGTGACGGCGTGTTCGCCGTCACCGAGTGGAGAACCGACGGCCTTACGGCCGTCGGACACACCAAGGTCCTCGGCCTGTCGGCCGAGGAGCTCAACGCCCCCACCCCCGTAGAAGGATGGGACGACAGGTGGGGCGGGATGGGATACATCCCGTCCCCGAGGGTTCTTACCCTCGGAGACCTTCTGGCCGCTACGGCGGCCAGGTCATTTATGCGGGCCCCCAAGGGCCCGCGGGCCGTGATAGCCGTGCCATTCGAGTGCGGCTGTCAACACGCTGCCAAATGGGCAATAGTCGAGGACGGTCACGTCCTCGACGAGGTCGAGGGGGTGGGCGACTGTACGCCCATCCCAGATGAGGCCGCCTCCCTCAAGGAGGGGAGGCTTATCACGTCCTCTGCGAGAGA
>Ga0123328_1001993_pt1 | contig 19063 bp, 17 predicted proteins | sample BioC12SIPDNA_2_FD_89702 | JGI IMG/M metagenome (GOLD analysis project Ga0123328, IMG submission 89702) | Anaerobic biogas reactor microbial communites from Washington, USA - Biogas_R1_A C12 SIP DNA | ecosystem: Engineered > Bioreactor > Anaerobic > Unclassified | place: Washington, USA...
CGCGGCGGCGGCGGCGGACCGTCTGCTCTCCCTGGAAGTCGAGTTCAACCGCCAGTGCAACTACCGTTGTCCCTACTGTTATGCGGCGGCATCGGCGCAAGTGCCAGCCCAATATGATCCGCGGGTGATTGATGTCGCGGTCAGTCAGGCGGCAGAGTTGGGCGCCCGGAAGATCGTCATTCTGGGGGGGGAGCCGTTTCTGTTCAAGGGTCTGCGGGACAAAGTATCAATGATCAGAGCTCGCGGTCTCGGTGTCGAGATACACACCAATGGCTCGATCATGACCGCCGAACTGGCCAGCTTTCTCTTTGCCCAGGGCTGTCGCGTGGTCGTCAAATTCAATACCCGCAATCCGGCCGTGCATGAGCTGCTTACCGGCGTGAAGGAATCGCTGGACAACTCCTTGAACACCCTGCGACTGCTGCAGGAAGCCGGGTTCAGCGAGGACATGCTAGGCGCCAGCAGCGTGATTTCCGCCGACAATATCGACGAAGTGGTAGACTTGTGGAAATATCTGCGCCAGAGAAAGATCCGGCCACATTTTGAGATATTGACGCCCCAGGGTCGGCTTCTTTCCCACCAAGAGCTGGAAGTGGACCTCCGCCGGCTGCAGGCGGTCTTCACCGAGATTGAGCAGTATGACCGCAGCATCGGCCATGCCTGGGACGCGCAGCCACCGTTGGTCGGCGCAAAATGCCTGCGGCACACCTATTCGGCGCTGATCAACGCCGAGGGCGAGGTCTTTCCCTGCGTGGGCATTGACATCGCCATCGGCAACATTCTCGCGCAGCCCCTGGCGAAGATTTTGCGGGACAGCGTGATCATCAAGGATTTGAAGAACCATCTGGAGATGATCAAGGGCCCCTGCCGGGCATGCGACAAAGCGGCGAGCTGCTATGGCTGTCGCGGCGCCGCCTATCAGCTGACGGGCGACTACCTAGCGTCGGATCCCCTGTGTTGGCGGAACGCCGACAAACAGGCACAGATTCAGGCATTGCCCATGGCGGCGCTACCTTACATCCCGCATCGCCCGCCGATGGCGATGGTGGAAAAGATCGTCAAGGCCGGGGTGACGCATGTGGTATCGGCGGTGATTCGTCCCGACAACCTCTTTGTCAATGGCGCCGGCGTGCTTGACCGCGCGGTGATTCCAGAGTTGGTAGCGCAGGCCGGGGCGGCGATGGATTCGTTCCATTACGACGGGCGCGTCCGTCCGGGCTTTCTCGCCATTGGCCATGCCATTCGTTGCAGCCGCGATATTCACTGCGGGGACGAGATCAGCATCACCCTCAGTGAAGACAACATTCTGGACAACTGGTATCAACTCAACTTCAGCATCAGCAACCAGCTTGGCGAGCTGTGCGCGCAGGGCGAGGTTAACGTATGCATTATATGAGAATCATCGCGTTGCTGTTGTTGTGCCCTCTCAGCCTGCTCCGGGCGGCAGACACCGCGGTGGCCGCGACGGCCGCGCCGCCGACGCTGGCGGAGTTCGCGGCGTGGTTGCGGCCGCTGGCGGCCGTGCGCAGTGTCCAAGCGGAGTATCGGCAGACGCGCCTGCTGCGCTCGCTGAATTTCAGTCTGAGCATCCATGGTCACATGGCGCAGGAGCAGGGCCGGCGCCTGCTCTGGGCGACCACCAGTCCCATGCGCTCGACCTGCATTTTCAGCGAGGATTCATTCCGGCAATGGGATGCCGAAACCGGCAAGGTCACGAGCATCTCGGCGGCGGACATGCCATGGCTGAAGCTGCTGTTCAGCTGCCAGAAACAATGGCTGAGCGGCGATCTCGACGCTCTTGCTGCCGACTTCAGCATCGAGCCGCTGGACGACCACACGCTGCGGCTTACCCCCCGGCGCCAGGAGTTCCAGCTGTTCTTCACCCAGATTGAGATGCGTTTCCGGCCGTCCTACGACGCCATTGCACGCCTGGTGTTCAGCGAAAAGAATGGCGATTCCATGCAGATGGATTTTTTCAACATCAGAAATAACGAGCCCATACCCGAGCAGCTATGGATGCTACCGCCAAAATAACCCGATGGCTGACCGGGGCACTATGCCTGGTCCTGCGGCGGCGCCGAGCGGCCTGGGCTGCCGTGCTCGTCCTGGTCGGCGTAATGGCCGTCACGGCGCTGCGCGTGGGCACGTTCAGCAACGACCTCGGCCACATGTTCCCCGCCGACTCCCTCTCGGGCAACCTATACCGCCTGATGACGCGGAGCGGACTTGGCGACTCGATCCAGCTGGAATTGGCCAGCGGTCAGGCCGGCGGCGCCCCAGCCATGCTGCCGGCCGTCGACCGGCTGGTTGCGGAGTTGAGCGGCATGCCCAGCATCAGCTCGGTGGACTTCAGGCTCGCCGGCGGCATTGCCGACAGCTGGAGTGAACTGGCGCCGGCGTGGCCGCTGTTGACCGACGCGTCCATCCTCGCGACGGCTGACCCCGCCCAGGCGGTTCAGAAGCTGCGCCAGGCCTTAATGCTGCCGGCCGCACCGCTGGCGGCTTGGCGACATGACCCCTTCGGCTGGCAGGGCCGGCTATTGGGCGAGTTGCAGGACTTCCATCGGCTGAGCGGCATGAAGATATCGCTGCAGCATCCCTACATGACCGACGCCGACGCGTCCCGTCTCCTGCTCACCCTGCAATGCCGCCCCGGCGAACTCGCCACCGCCGCGCAGATCGCTCCGCTGCTGGCGACTATCCGCCAGGCGGTGGCACGGGAGCTGCCGGGAGTTACGCTCACCATCATCTCGCCACTGAAGCATGTGCTGGACAATGAACGGGCGGTGCGGCGGGACATTCTGCAGGTCAGTCTCCTGTCGCTGCTGGCCTTGCTGATCCTGTTTCTGCTGTTGTACCGCGGCGCCTATGACGCGGTGTGGATACCGGTCATACCCTTTGCCACCACGGTCATCGTCACCGGCCTGATGGCTGTCATCTTCGACGAATTCTGCCTCTTCATACTGGGCATTTGCGGCAGCATCGCGGGTCTGGCGGTCGATCAAGGCATCCACGCCTACGCGGCCTACAGCGGGCGCTGGCGGGTCCGCGCGCTGGCGCGCATCTGGCCGCCGTTGCTGCTCAGCGCGGCGACCTCGGCGCTGGTGTTCTTCATGTTTGCGCTGACCGGCATCCGCGCCTACAGCCAGCTCGGCATTTTTGCAGGCTGCGCCCTGCTGGTCAATGTCGTCCTCTCTTTTTTCATTCTCCCCACCCTGTTGCCGCAGCGCCCACGGCTACAGTTTGCCTGCGCCAGCTTCCAGCCGGGGAAAAAGACCGCGTGGCTGATTGTTTGCGCGTGGCTGCTGGGCTCCGCAGCCGCCGTCAGCGTCCTTCCCCGCATCCGTTTCGATTTCAACCTCAGCGCGCTGGACGGCGCCAGTGCCGAAACCCGCCTGAGCGAGGAGGAATTCCAGCGGCGCTGGCGGCGGGATGACGCCGGCAATCTGATCGTCGTCAGCGCCAACGATCGGGACGAGCTGCTGCAGTCCTGCGAAGCACTGGAACGGCTGCTGGGCGCCAGCGGTACGCGCTGCTTTCATCCCGCCAGGCTGTGGCCGTCCCGCCAGACCCGGGAAGCGCACCGGCAAACGTGGCGGCAGCCGGAAGCGACCGCAGCCTTGCGCCGGCTGGAAGATGAACTCGCCCGTGAATGCCAGCGCACTGGCTTGCCACCGGCTTTTTTCACGGCATTTTTTGACTCGCTGCGCCAGGGCATCGCCGGCGACGCTGAGCGGCCGGAGCCGGCTTTTTTCCGCGACGTCACGGCCCGGCTGATTCGTGAGCGTGGCCACACGCTGTCGGCCATGTTCTTCTTTGCCGGCGCCCTGAACGACGGCGAGCTGGCGGCGCTGCTGGAAAAGCTCGATGGGCTGGGCAATTGCGCGTTGCTGTCCAACGATGCGTTTCGGGTGGCGACCGGCCGCGATTTTCGGCCTTTGGCGAGTCGGGTCCTGCTATGGGTCGCGCTAGGGCTGTTGTTGTTGTTGCTGCCGGTGTATCGTTCGCCGGCGAAACTGCTGATCATCATCCTGCCGGGTTTCACGGCCGCACTGTGGTTTGCGGGTCTGGTCGCAATCAGCGGCCGGCCCGTCAACATCGCCACTTGTTTCGGCATGATTATGCTGATCGGGCTGGTGATTGATTACGGCATCTTTGCCCTGCATCGCGTCACCGCCCGCGATGCGTCGACAATACCGACGGCGATATTTCTTTCTGCGGGTACCACCCTACTGACCTCAGCCGCACTTTTAGTTGCCCGGCACCCCATACTCTTTCACACCGGCCTGGTGCTATTCGGGCAAATCCTGCTGGCGGCGCTGACCGCGCTGTATGTCGTCCCAGCGCTGGTGCGGCTGTGGCGCGGGCGGCGCGGCGGGCTGTTTGTCGCCGCCCTGGGACTGCTTTGGCTCGCTGCGGGCTGCAGGATCACGAGCGGGCAGGGCGAGGCGCCGCGGCAACTCACAGCGGCGGCCGCCGCCGGCGAATGGCAGGCGTTTCAGCAGGCGCAAGGCGACGAACCGGCGCAGATGCTGACCATGAAAGTCGACATTCTCTGGTACAGCTTCCCCATGCTGCTGGTCGTGCAACGCGACGCGACCAGCCAGCGCCTGCAGGCGACCGGCATGCTGCCAACGGGCGCCGTCGTCTTTGCCGTGAGTGGGGAAGGGGGGCGGCAAAGCCAACATCACGTTGCCGCTGTCGTGCCGGCCATCGCTCGCAAACGAATCTTCGCCGGGATCTACGACGACCTCTGCAATATCTTTCTGACCTCGGCGCAGCCGGGGCCATTCCCCGCCGTTGCGAGCACGCCCATCCGGCAGCGGCTGCCCTCGGGCGTCGTCCAGACTCTCGACGGCTCGCCCCTGCGACCCGTACACAAGAAACTGGGGACTTTTCCTCGGCGCCAATGGGTGGTACACTATGCCGACTGGGATGACGACCTGAAATCCTGCCGGCGCATTGTCTATAAAAATTACCGGACGAGATGCACCTTTACCTTCCAGCGCCCCGCGCCGCCGGAGAAAGAGACCTTGGCGCCATGACCTTATCACCCATCAAAAACGATTTGCGCCGACGCCTGCAGCCGCTGTGCCGGCAGGACGACGGCAGCTACCTCACCAGCATTCATTTTGACCGGGCCTTCTGCGGCTTCGCCGGGCATTTTGACCACAATCCCATTGTGCCCGCCGTATGCCTGGTCGCAGCCGCCGAAATGCTGGCCAGCGATGCCGTCGGCAAGCCGCTACAGCTACGGGAAATCGCTCAGATGAAATTCAAGAAGCTGCTCGCGCCGGAAGCAGACGCCGTGTTCAGCTTCCGGCAGAACGCCGCCGAGAGCGGTCTGTACACCTTCATCTTCACCATCACCACCGGCGACGGCCAGTCCGTGGCCCGCATCAAACTCCAGCTGGCAGAAAGCGCATGAGACGCAAAAAACGTTATTTCCCGGCCTATCCCGGCGACCCGTCGCCGATCAGCATTGTTGTCAAGCACCGTCTGACCTTCAGCGAAGTCGATGCCCTGGCCATCGCCTGGCACGGGCATTATCCCCGGTTTTTTGAGTTGGCGCACACCGAGCTGATGCGCAAGGTCGGGCTGACTTACGAAGCCTACAAGCAACACGACGTCGGCGCACCGATTGTGCAATGCCACGTGGACTATTTCGCGCCGCTCCTGCTCGACGAAGAATTCAGCATCCGTGCAGAGCTGCACTGGAGTGACGGCGCCCGTCTGAACGTCAGTTACACGGTGCAGGGCGCCGACGGCCGCATCGCCGGCACCGGCTATACCGTGCAGATGTTTTTCAATGTCTATACCCACGAGCCGTACATCCTGCCACCGACACTGGTGGCGGAGATCTGGCAACGCTGGCAACATGGCGAAATCCAATGACTGCAGCGCTCGTCCATATTCACCATGCCGAGGCCATATCCGCCGCTGGCGACGATCTCGCCGCTGCCCGCGCGACCTTCGCCGCCGGCGCGCAGCCCTTTGTCGTCCCGACGCATTTTGCCGCGCGGGGCGTCCACCACGGCCTCTGCGCGGCGCTGCAGCCATCGCCAAGGGAATCCCGGGCCATCGCCCTGCTCAAGCGGCTGCTGTCGCGCCTCCCGGCGTTTGGCGACGACGATGCCATTTATCTGGCGACCACTGTTGGCGCCATAGACTGCCTGGAACAGAACGCCAGCGGGCCCACGCCGGATTGCATCGGCATACTGCTTGATGCGGTCCAGCGGCATTTCCCGCGCTGCTCGGTGACCCTGGTCGCCGCGGCCTGCGCATCCGGCCAAAGCGCCACGGCCGCGGCCATGCGGGCGCTGCGTGGCGGGCGTTGCCGCCGCGCGCTGGTCATCGGCATCGACATCTGCAGCGAGTTCGTGACCTCGGGCTTCGTGTCCCTCGGAGCCGTGTCACGAACGCTGACCGTGACGCGCCCTTATGACGCCCAGCGCGACGGCCTACTGCTCGGCGAAGGCGCCGGCGCGCTGCTGCTAGGCCTGGACGCCGGCGGCGCCGGCGGTACCATCGGTGCCCTGCTGGCCGCCGGGGAATCCTGCGACGCCGCCCACATCACCGCGCCCAACCTCGCCGGCGAGCAGCTGGCCGCCTTGATCACGCAGACCCTGGGCCGTGCCGGCCTGCGGCCGGAGCAGCTCGGCGGCATCATCGGCCATGGCACTGGCACTATCCACAATGACCAGTCCGAGCTGGCTGCCCTGGACTTGGTTTTTGCCGGCCAGGGCGCCTGTCCGCCCCTGCTGTCCATCAAAGGCAACACCGGCCATACTCTCGCCGCCACCGGCGTCCTGCAGATCGTCTACGGGCTGGACTTCCTGCGCCAGGGGCAGCTACCCCCGCAGGCCGGCCTGCAACAGCCCGCCGCCGGAGCCGAGCGCTGGGTCGCCGCCCAGGCGCGGCCGCTGCGCTGCCCGCGCCTGCTGTCACTCAATGTCGGCTTCGGTGGCTTGAACAGCGCCCTGATCCTGGAGGGACGAGCATGATTACCGCTGGCGTTTGTCTAACTCTGCAGCAAGCCGTCTGCCTTAGACGCGAAACACTAGCCTACGACGGCCTCGGCGAACTAAAAAAACTCATCGTCGCGGCCGCCGACCGCTTTGTTCCGGGCGACCTGGAGGACTTTCGCCGTGCTTGCGACATGGTGCGCCTGGCCCAGCTTGGCGCCATCCTCGCGGCATCGGACCGCCGCACGTGGTCGCCGGCGGGCACGGCGCTCATCGGCTGGAATGGCTGCGGCTGCACCCCGGCCAACCAGGCCTACTGGGATGACTACCAGCAGCACGGCCGGGAAACGGGCCGCGGCATGTTCTTCGTGCCGACGCTGCCGTCCATTCCCGTCTGCGAGGCCGCCATCACCCTCCATCTGCAGGGGCCGGTCTGCTACATCCGCACGCCCCCGCAGACGCGAAAGCTGCAGGAGCACCTTGACGATCTGTTCTCCGACGACGCGACTATCCGGCAAATCATGCTTGCCGAAATCCATGTGGACCATGCCTGCCTGCTGCTCTGCGACAGGCAGCCCGGCCCACTCCCGGATCACAACGACTTGACCGCAGTATTTTGGCAAGCGAAAAAGGACCTCACGCCATGAAACTCAAATTGATCTACCCGCAATGGCCCAAACTGCCCAATCAGCCGCGCTTCAACCTGCCGCCCATGGGCCCCGTGTCCTTCGCGGCAGCACTGCCCGCAGACGTCGACGTCGATTTCTGCGACGAGAATGTCGAGGCGCTGGACCTGCAGTCCCCGGCCGATCTCTACGCCATTTCCTGCATGCTGACCTGCCAGACACCGCGCGCATACGCCATCGCTGACGAACTCCGCGCCGCCGGCAAAACCGTCATCATGGGTGGCATCGCCATCATGCTCCACCACGAAGAAGCCGCGGGCCACGCCGACAGTATCTTCCTCGGCGAAGCCGAAGGACGCATGGACGCCGTCTTCCGCGATTTCGCCGCTGGTAAGCTCAAGCCAGTCTACAACTTCCTCGGCCAGTTTCCCGACACGGCCCTAATTGGCCCGGCGCGGCGCGACATCCTCAAGCGCGAGCTCTACAACTACCGCGGCGTCCAGATGGTCGATCTCGTCCACGCCTCCCGCGGCTGTCGTTTCAACTGCTTTCCCTGCTGCACGCCTTTCCTGGGCGGCCGGCAATTCCGCCCCCGCCCCATTGACAAGGTCGTCGCCGAAATGGCCGCCATTCCCAACAACCGGCTGTTCATCGTGGACAATTCGCTCGCGCAGGACGACCAGTGGGAAAAAGACCTCTTCCGCGCCATGGCGCCACTGGGCAAAAAATGGGTATCGCACCCCATCAAGGACGACCCGGAGATTCTCAAGCTGGCGCAGGCGGCCGGCGCCTGGTACGTCTATCAGGCGATCTTCGACACCTCCGATTTCATCCGCGCGCGCATTCAGCGCCACAGGGACCACGGCATCGGCGTGGAGGGCACCATCATCCTCGGCACCGACGATCAAAGCCTGGATGACATCAAACGACTCGTCGACTTCCTTCTCGAAATTGATCTCGATCTGGCTGAATTCACCGTGCTCACGCCTTTTCCGCACTCGGCCATCTGCACCCAGCTCACAGAGCAGGGACGCATTCTCCACCGCGACTGGGGCCGTTACACCGCCGGCGAGGTCGTGTTCAAGCCGGCCCGCATGAGCGTCGACGAACTGCAGTGGGCCTATCAGTACGCCTGGGATAGCTTCTACAGCGAGGAATCCAAGGAGTTCAAAATGGCCAAGCTCTACCTGGACGTGCTGAAAAAAGAGCAGGCGCCACTGACCGAGTCCCTGCGTCCCAGCAATGTCAAGTGGGGGCATCAGGCATGAAAATCCTGGTCTCAGCCGCCAATTTCTGCCGTGAGCCCCTGCCGGTATATCCGCTGGGCATGGGCGTCATCGCCGCCGTCCTGAGCGCGGCGGGCCACGATGTCCGCCAGTTCGATCCGCTGCCCTGCGGCGAAAACGACTACCCGGCCCGGGCGGCGGAGCTCTGTCGCGATTTTACGCCCGACCTGGTCTGCGTCAGCATCCGCAATCTCGACGTGGCCGACAGCCAGTCCGCCAATCAGGCGCTCTTTCAAGCGGTCTGTGCCGTCATCGCCACCTGGCGCCGGCTGTGTGCCGCCCCGATTATCCTCGGCGGTTCCGGCTTCACCATGAACCCCGAAGCCGTGATGAAACATTCTGGTGCGGACTACGGCATCGCCGGCGAGGGCGAGAGCGCGATCCTCGAGCTGGTCGCGGCCATCGCTGCCAGCCGGCCACCGGTGCGGGGAACTATCATCCGCAAGCCAGCCGCAGCGCTATCCGGCGCCCGTTATTCGCGCCAGATCGCGGCCTATTACGATGACCAGACCCACATCATGCCGCTGCAGACCAAGCGCGGCTGCCCCTTCCACTGTGTCTACTGCACCTACCCGAGCCTCGAAGGGCGCACGCTCCGGCTGCGGCCACTGGACGAGGTGCTCGACGACATCAGCTACCTCAAAATGACCTATCCCGACGCCATGCTCTACTTCACCGACTCCGTGTTCAATGATCCCAGCCGCCACTACCAAGACATCCTGCGAGGGATGCTGGAGCGCGATCTGACCATGCCCTGGACGGGATTCATCACCCCCTTTGGCGTCAACGGCGACGACCTCGACCTCATGGCTGCCTCGGGCCTCATCTGCGCCGATCTCGGCATGGACGGCACAACCGACGCCACCCTGGCCGGCCTCGGCAAGCACTTTACCTTCCAGGAAGCCAGAACCTGCTGCGAGCAACTCCTGACGCGCAAAGTGAGCGTGCACGCCAACGCCATGTTCGGCGGCCCCGGCGAAACCTGGGACACGGTCCGGGAAGGCATTGCCAACCTGCTCGCCCTTGCCCCCGTTTACACCATCATCTTCTCAGGCATCCGCCTGCTCAGCGGCGCACCCATCATTGCGACTGCCCGCCGGGAAGGCCTGATCGCCGACGACTGGGATGACACCCAGCCGCTCTACTACTACGCGCCCGGCATCGACGCCGATACGCTCCACCAGCAACTGCTCGCGGCCTTCAAGGACAGCCCGTACTGCGTCTACCCGCCATCAAGCCGCAGCAACGACTACCGCACGCTCCATAAATATGGCTTTGCCAAACTCAAAAAGCTCGAACTGAGCCAGCAGCGCCGGAGAAGCTAGGGCATGAAGGTCGCCTGCGTTATTCCCCTCTATAACAATGCATCCACCGTCCTCGCGGTGGCCGGCGACTGCCGGCGCTACCTGGAACAGGTCGTCGTCGTCGATGACGGCAGCAGCGACCTGCCACCGCATTTCGACCACGATCTGCAGGCCATCGGGGGGGAATTGATCCGACATAGCCCCAATCGCGGCAAGGGCGCCGCCATCCAATCCGCCCTGGCGCTCCTCAACCGCAGCGATACCGACTACATGATCACCATCGACGCCGATGGCCAGCACCTCCCCGACGACCTGCCGCAATTCCTCGATCTGCTGGCCAAGGACGGCCAGGACGGCGACCTCATCGTCATCGGCGCCCGCGATTTTACCGGCAAAAATATCCCCGATGCGAGCAAATTCGGCCGGCAGTTCTCCAATTTCTGGGTGAAACTCGAAACCGGCGTCAACTGCGACGACAGCCAGAGCGGCTTCCGCGCCTACCCGGTCAAGGCCCTCAGCCGCCTAAAGCTACGCTGCTGCCGGTACAATTTTGAGATTGAGGTGCTGGTGCGCTGCCTCTGGGGCGGCGTGCGGCTGCGCGAAATACCCATTGGCGTCATCTATGCCCCGCCCGGCGAGCGCATCACCCACTTCCGGCCGTTTATGGACAACCTGCGGCTGTCGCTTTTACATACGGCCCTGGTGGCACGCCGGCTCAGTGGCCTGCCTTCGCGGCGACTGGTGGCGACCGCGCCAGCGCCAAACGCGCCGTCGCTATGGAAAAGCCCCAGGGCGTTTTTCCTCTTTTTGTTGCACGAGAATGCGACGCCAGGACTACTGGGCCTGTCAGCCGGACTCAGCAGCTTTCTGGCGATTTTGCCCTTGCTGTCCTGCCACATGCTGGTGATTCTCTACGTCTGCATCCGCTTGCGCCTGAACAAGGTGATGGCCCTGGCGATTCAGAATCTGTTCATGCCGCCGCTGACGCCTTTTCTTTGCCTGCAGCTGGGTTATTTTATGCGCCACGGTACATTCCTGCGCGAAGCGAGTATGCAAACCGTTGTCTACGAACTACATCTGCGTTACTTGGATTGGCTGCTCGGCAGCCTCGTCCTGGCACCGCCGATCGCCGTCGTCGTCGGCTTGACGGTCTACGCCGCCGCCAGCCGCCTGAACCGGAAAAAAAGCAGGTTGGACCATGCCGGTTGCAGCGAAAAATCTTAGCGACCAGCGGGGCAACGCCCTCGGCATCGGTTTTTTCCGAGTCGTCATCCGCGCCCTCGGGCCGCGTTGCGCCTGCGCCATGGTCTGGTTCGTGGCCTTTTTCTACGCCGTCTGCGACGGCACTGCCCGGCGAGCGGCGACGCCCTATTTACGCAGTCGTTTCCCCAAGGCGGGCACCATGGCCCGGCGCTGGCATTTCTACCGCCTGATTGTCGCCCAGGGCCAGGTGATCATCCTTGCCCACTGGCTGCGTAGCGGCCGGCAGGTGCCCATCCGCGAAGAACACCCCGAGCATCTGCGCGACGCCTTGTGCGACCGCCGCCGCGGGCTGATTCTGCTCATCAGCCACGTGGGCTGCTGGCAGGCCGCACTCACCTACCTGGAAAACTACCAGCGGCCAGTCAATCTGCTGATTCAGGCCAACGCCAATGTCCACATCGCCAGAATGTTCCAGGGCCAGCACGTCACCATCATCAATAATGACGGCCCCTTCGGCGGCCTGCTTGATTGCGTCGCCGCGCTGGAACGGGGCGAAATCGTCTGCATCATGGGCGATCGCCAGACCGGCGACCACGAGGAAGCACTGCCCATGACCCTGCTTGGCCGACAGCTCTTCATCCCCCGCTCACCATGGCTGCTGGCCGCGCGCTGCCGCTGCGCCATCGTGCCCGTCTTCACGCTCATGCGCGGCATGGCCGGCGGCATTGACTTCTTTTTCGCGCCGCCTATCACCATTGAGTACAATCTGCCACGAAAACCCCCTGCCGACATCTTTACGCCATATATTGCCCAGTATGCCGCCGCGCTGGAAAAAATGGCCGTTGACCACCCGTATCAATTATTTCATTACGACCACCAAGCAAGTACTGCAACGCCCCGGGAGACCTGAAGATGGATGACGCCACCGCTGCCTTTCGCCAAGAATTCAAACAGAAGCTCATCACCTGGCTGCACCTCGAAGACAAAACGCCTGACGACATCAAGGACGACGACGCGCTCTTCGGCTCCGGCCTGGGCCTGGACTCCCTCGACGCCGTGGAAATCGTCATCGCGCTGAAACGCGAATACAACATTCCCCAGAGCGCCGTTGATCAGCGCCGCGAGATCTTCACGACCTTCACCACCCTCAGCGATTTCGTCCAGCACTATCACGAACAGCAGCACTAGTCAGCGCCTCAGACACGACTCATGATGAGCACTACGCACAACCTGGCCGGCGTCATCGGCAAAGGCATGATTTCCACCCTGGGGAATACTGTCGCCGAGACTCGCGGCGCGTTATATCAGCCTGTTCCCCGGCTGCCGGAATTGCCGCGCCGGGTGGCGACCACGCTGTCCCTGCCGGTGTTCGAGGTCGCCGACCTGGCGCCGGACACGGGCATTCCGGGCGGCTTCAGCCTGCAGCTGCTTCGTCACGCCTTACGCGAAGCGCTGGACGACGCGAAGCTGGCCGGCGGCGACCTGGCCGGCAAACGGGTTGGTGTCTGCATGGGCACCACCGTGGCCTGTCAGCTCAACGACATTCCCTTCTATGCCACGCTGCGCAGCGGCGCGCTGCCGCCGGCACGGCCACTGAACAACTACATTGCCGGCAATCCCGCCGAGTGGATCCGCCGGGAACTCGGGCTCAATGGCCCCGCGCTGACCATTTCCAACGCCTGTTCCTCCGGCGCCGACGCCATTGGCATCGGCCTCCTCTGGATCCGCCAGGGCCTCTGCGATCTCGTCATTGCCGGTGGCACCGACGAGCTCAACCGCGTGCCTCTGGTGGGATTCAACGCGCTTGGCGTCTGCGCGCCTGGGCCCTGCCGGCCCTTTGACGCCGATCGCGCCGGCCTGAATCTCGGCGAAGCCGCCGGCGTCGTCATCCTCGCCCCCGCCGACGCGGCAGCGGGCGACCGGGCCGTCTGCGCGGTCGCCGGTTACGGTAACAGCGCCGACGCGTTTCACATCACCCAGCCCGACCCCGAGGGCCACGGTCTCGAACGCGCCATCAGACTCAGCCTGGACAGCGCCGGCATGATTCAGCCCGGCGACATTGACTTCATCAACGCCCACGGTACCGGCACGCCCGCCAACGATCGCGTCGAAGCCATTGTCTTCCACCGCCTTTTCGGGGCCGCTGCCCGCTTCCTGTCCACCAAAGCGCTGACCGGCCACACCCTTGGCGCGGCCGGGGCGATCGAATGCATCCTCACCCTGCTGATGCTTGAAGAGTCCACCGTGCCGGCTAGTATGCGCTTCGAGCGCCTGGCTGCGGACATGCCCTGCGGCCCCTTGCGCAGCCCTTGCCGGCTGCCGGCAGCGCAGTGGGCACTCTCCACCTCGCTGGCCTTCGGCGGCGCCAACAGCGCGCTGGTCATGAGGAGACGCTAAGCCATGCCTGATCTCTACCTGCAAAACTGTCGCGTCTTCAGCCGTTTTACGACGCCGCTGAGCGAGGACGACCTCAAAGCGGTACGCATCGCCTGCTCGCTGCGGCGGGCCGACCGTTTTACCACGCTGGCAGCGGCCGCCGTGAAAGCCCCCGCCGGCCAAGCGTTTCCCGCTACCCTGCCGCCGTCAACCGGCCTGATCACCGTCAGCGCCTTTGGGCCACACAAGACCGTCTTCGCCACGCTTGACGACATTCTTGATTATCCCGAGGACATGATCCTGCCGGTCCGCTTCTCCCACTCGGTCCACAACGCAGCGGCAGCCTACCTGGGGACCATCCTGGCAATCACGGGACCGACCTTTGCCGTCACGGGCTTCGAGGCGCCGCTCTTTGCAGCACTGGAACTGGCTCAGACCCTGCTGCACGCCGCCGCCTGCCCCCTGGTGCTGCTGATCGGCATTGAAGAACGCGGCAGCTTGACACAGGCGGCGCCGGCACTTGCCCCCGAGCGCTTCCCAACCGAGCCGGAAGAAATCGTCTGCGCCATGCTGTTGAGCACCGAAGCAACCGCCGGCAGCCGTCGCGTGATTCACGAACGCCACCCCGGCACCGGCACCGGCACCGGCACCGGCACCGGCACCAGCCAACCGGCGGCGGCGGCATGCACCCTCGGCCTGAGCGAGGCGGCCATTCGCCAGCTCGCCGAAAGCGACAACACGGCGGACCTGCGACTGTCCCCTGAACACGCCGCTGACTTGTAAAATGCCGATCCGAATGTCTAATAATGACCGTGTTTTTCTTCTTGTTCGCCCATATTCACCACCAGCAACGGGAGGCCCGACCATGAAACACCACATTTTCACCATGCGCTCGCTAATTTGTGCCTGTGTTATGCTTGCTGGTGTCGCGCTCAGCGCGGCAGACGATGCGGCCCCGGCGGCTGGAAATGCCGCCAGCATGACGCCACCCCAGCCCAACAAAGTCAAGGTCGCCAAAGTCAGTTCACAATGGATCAAAGCGGCCGAGGCAAAAGAATACGTGCTTGACCTCGAAAAGGTGCCGCCGCCCTACCGCAACGAGATCAAATTCTACACCGTGAACGCCCTGCATTCAGTAGGCTTGAAAGAGGTTGCCAGCAGTGATCTCGTCATCAAGGTCGAGCTCATCGACAGCCATTTCAATGTCGTCCCGGTCAATCCGCGCAAAGAACGCAAATCGGTCCAGTACGTCATAACGGCCAGCGAAAAGGGCAGCATGATCTGGACGGCGTCCAGCTCCTGCAGCAGCCGGGCAACGGAAATCAGCAACTACTGGTTCCCCGGCCTGGTGGCGTCCATTCTGCCCAACTTCGGCAAAAGCCATGGCGGGCCGCTGTCCATCGGCAAATATCCCATCTACTTGAATGCGGTCAACACCCCGCCTGCCGGCAACTAAGCACCCCGCGGCCGCGCAGCGCAGACCAGGAAAGACATGCCACAGGAACCCGCGTCTACCCCGACAGCACTCATCATCGGCGGCTGCAAAGGCATCGGCCGGGCCATCGCCGCCAGGCTGGCCCGGGATGGCTTTGACATCCTTGCCAGCAGTCGCCAGGACAGTCAGGACGTAGTCGCGACTGCGGAGCTCGTCCACCAAGCCGGCCGACAGTTCACGCTGCTGACTTTCGATGTCGGCAACCGCGAACAATGCCGGGCGGCGCTTGCGCCCCTGCTGGCCGACGCAGCGCTGCCGGAGGTCGTGGTGTATAACGCCGGCATGGCCAGGGACAACCTCTTCGCCTTCATGGACCCGAGCGAGTGGCAGGACGTGATCAGGACCAATCTTGACGGCTTTTACAACACCGTGCAACCCTTTGTCTTTGGCATGATTGCCCGCCGCCGGGGCCGCATTATCGCTATCAGCTCGGCATCAGGCCAGGCCGGCCAGGCCGGCCAAGTCAACTATTCGGCCGCCAAGGCCGCCCTCATCGGCGCCGTCAAGGCGCTTGCCCGGGAAATAGGACGCAAGGGCATTCTCGTCAATGTCGTTGCCCCCGGCGTGATCAGCACAGCGATGACTGCTGAACTCCCGCTGGAGCGAATTCTGCCGCTGATTCCCCTCAATCGCGTCGGCGCGGTTGATGAGGTCGCCGGCGCGGTAAGTTTCCTCGCGGGGCCCGACAGCAGTTACGTCCACGGCCAGGTCCTTGCGGTCAACGGCGGCCTGGTCATCTAGGAAACAGATTCAGCGTCATGTCACATTCATCATCTGCCGCCCACGAGGCCCTTGTTGTCGGTTCCGGTGCCTCCGGGCTGACCATTGCTCTCCTGCTGGCCAAAACGGGCCGGAAAGTCACCTTGATTGAGCAGCAGGCGAGCATCGGCGGCTATCTGCGCCGATTCACCCGCAAAGGCCTGCGCTTCGACACCGGCTTCCACTTCACCGCTGGCTTTGATGACGTGATGCCCCAAATACTCCAGGTCCTCGACCTCGAACGTGATGTCATCCCGTCGCCCATGCACTCGGCCTTGTACCTTCATGAGAGCGGCCGGCGCCTGGAACCACCGGCCACCGGCCTGAGCGAGCTGGCCGAATACCTCGCAGATATCTTTCCCGACGACGCCCCGGCCATCCGGCGCTACTACCAGCTTGAGCAGCAAATCGTTGCCGAGACCCCGCTCTTCAATCTGCATAACACCGAGCAGATGCTGGCGCCGCAGCTGTCCTCCTATGACGCCATCACCCTGCAAGAATACTTCGCAGAGCAGCACTTCCACTCGTCGGAGCTGCCCGCCGTCCTTGGCATCATGGCGTTCTGCCACGGCACGCCGCCTCAGGAAATACCGCTGGGTCAGCATTGCCGGATCAGCTGCGGCCTTAACCGACACCTATCGCGGGTGGAACACGGCGGCGACGCCTTTCTCAATGGCTTTCACCGGGAACTGAAACGCCATGGCGTCACCATCCGTACCAATACCACCATCGACAAAATGTTGAGCTTCACCGCCGACCAGCGTTGCCGCGAGGTACTCCTCAGCACTGGCGAAACTCTCGCCACGGACACCATCTTCTTCGCCGTCCACCCCGAATGCTATCTGCCGCTCTTCCCCGAGGCCCTGCTCACGCCAAGCACCCGCCGCCGTTTCGGCAAATACCAGGACACCTGCAGCTTCTTCGCCATCTACGGCCGCCTTGATCATGAACAACCACCCAAGCAGGAGCTCCTTCAGTACATCAGCAGCAACGACCTCAACGCGGTCCTTGGCCCCGGCGCCAACGCCTACGGCACCGGCATGGTGACCAGTAGCGAACGCGACGCCCAGGGAAAAAAACACACGACCCTTACTGCCTTCCGCAATATGCACCTGGATGAATTCAAGGCCCGCTGCGGCATCACCAGCCTCCAACAACGCCATGCCCAAAAATACCTCGATACCAAACAGCAAATCACCGCCGAAATTGTCGCCGACATCCTCCGCGTCTACCCACAGTACGCCCAGGCCCTCACCGTCCTCGACAGCGCCACGCCACTGACTTTCCTGCGCTATTCCCCGCCGCGCGGCAGCGCCTACGGCGTCAGAATCAAAATGTCCGAATCGCGCCTGGCCGGCCGGCTCCCCGTGAACAATTGCTTCGCCTTGGGCCATCACGCCATCATGCCGGGCATTCTCGGCTCCATACTCGGAGCCTTCCTGACCTTCCGCCTGGCCGCCGGCGAAGAACAATACAACGCCGTCGTCGCCAACGCCCGCTAGGACGAGAAGAACACCCGACCATCACCCGCTCATCCGCCTGAACCACAGTGACGACGGCACGGACTTTTGCCGCCAACGCGGGTTGTCTTTCCCCCTCCTTGTGCTACTGTACCGAAACATTGACTTGGTTTATTCCTATTGTTTTTGACCTATTACGCGGAGGCTCTTGCGATGACGACGTTCAAGAAGGGCAATGTTTTGCCGGATGCGGGTGGTTATTATGGCGAGTACGGCGGTGTTTACGTGCCGGAGTGCTTGATTGGTCCTTTGCAGGAGGTAACGGATGCGTATCAGCGGATCAGTCGGTCGGCTGATTTCATTGCCGAGTTGCGTTATATCCGGAAGCATTTTCAGGGCCGGCCGACGCCGGTGAGTTATTGCAAGCGGCTGTCCGACCAGCTTGGTGGCGCGCGGATTTATTTGAAGCGTGAGGATTTGAATCACAGCGGTGCGCACAAACTCAATCACTGCATGGGCGAGGGCCTGCTGGCGAAGTACATGGGCAAGAAGCGGGTGATTGCCGAGACGGGCGCGGGCCAGCATGGCGTGGCCTTGGCGACGGCGGCGGCCTATTTTGGCCTGGAGTGCGAGATCCACATGGGTGAAGTGGACATCGCCAAGCAGGCGCCCAATGTCGCCCGCATGAAACTGCTGGGCGCCAAGGTAGTCCCCGTGACCTTCGGCCTGCGGACCTTGAAAGAGGCGGTCGACTCCGCCTTTGCCGAGTATCTGAAGGACCCGGTCAACACGATTTACTGCATCGGGTCGGTGGTAGGGCCGCATCCCTTCCCCATGCTGGTGCGGGACTTCCAGGAAGTAGTCGGCATTGAAGCCCGCGAGCAGTTCCTGGACATGACCGGCGGCCTGCCCGAGGCCGTGACGGCCTGCGTCGGCGGCGGCAGCAACGCCATGGGCATTTTCCGCGGCTTCCTGGACGACCCGACCGCGCTGTACGGCGTCGAGCCCCTGGGCAAAGGCCCGAAGACCGGCGACCATGCCGCGAGCATGACCTACGGCACGCCCGGCATCATCCACGGCTTCAAATGCTACTTGCTGCAGGACAAAGACGGCGAGCCCCTGCCAGTCTATTCCTGCGCCAGCGGCCTGGACTATCCCGGCGTCGGCCCCGAACACTGCTACCTGAAAGACCAGGGCAGGGTGCAGTATGTCACCGCACTGGATACCGAGGCGATTGACGCATTCTTCAAACTCTCTCGCCTGGAAGGCATCATCCCAGCACTCGAAAGCGCCCACGCCGTCGCCTACGCAATGAAACTGGCGCAGGAAATGAAGCAAGGCGCCATCCTCGTCAATCTCTCCGGACGCGGTGACAAGGACCTCGACTACGTCATCGAAAACTACGGCTTCGGCACCCCGGAATAACCACGCGCGGCAACAGCCGGAGCGTCTGGCGTGACATGCCAAACCCGCCGTGCGGAAGCAAAAACCGCCAGGGCCGGCGAAAGATAGCAGTCGATAGCAGTCGATGGCAGTCGATAGCAGTCGATAGCAGTCGATAGCAGTCGATGGCAGTCGATGGCAGTCGA
>Ga0123328_1001995_pt1 | contig 19061 bp, 17 predicted proteins | sample BioC12SIPDNA_2_FD_89702 | JGI IMG/M metagenome (GOLD analysis project Ga0123328, IMG submission 89702) | Anaerobic biogas reactor microbial communites from Washington, USA - Biogas_R1_A C12 SIP DNA | ecosystem: Engineered > Bioreactor > Anaerobic > Unclassified | place: Washington, USA...
CCGCCTTAATGCACTCCTTGAGCACGGCCCCCGCGCCAATTCCCATTCCCGCCGCAGCCGAGAAGGCGGCGTTCGCCCCGAAAAGCAGAGAAAGCACTTCGGGCATCAACAACGGGGCCACTACCACAGTACCGCTCATCTGTCACTCTCCTTGCAGAGCAATTGTAGCAGGAAGAGACGGAAAGGAGACCGTCTTTGGGGGACTCCGAAAAAAAGCGGGCGGGGAAAGCCGTGTGGCTTCCCCCGCCCGCAGGTTCATTTGTCCGGACCAGAATACAAGGGGAGCCTTAGAAGGCGCCCATCACGCCGGCGGCCAGCGGGCTGACCGGCCACCCGCTCGGGTAGCGCAGGAACTCGACGTGGCCGTCCATGTAGAGGACGTTCGAGCCGCCGGGGACGTGGTTGAACGAGTTTTCGTCGCTGGAGTCGTTGGAAATGGTGTCGGACATGATGGCGAGCGAGCTCTGGGCCTGCGTGCTGGCGCCGGGGTTGTTGATGTCCGTGATGAAGAAGCGCTCAATGCCCTCGCGGAAACGGTAGACGGTCATCTTGCGGCCGCTGGGCAGGCTCAGCTCCATGTCCTCGCTGACCTGGTCGAGATCGGCGGGGTTCGTGTTCTGGACCACCTGCACGAGGTTCATAAGGATGGCGCTCAGCCCGGCCACGAGGTCGGGATCAAGGCCCGGCTTCGTGGCGAAGTATGTCGCGATTTCGCTAAACAGCGCACCGGAATCAGTGGACGTGAAGACGTGCGGGTCGTCCGTGACGCCCGGGAGGTGGAGCGCCCAGCCCATGTACAGATAACTGCAACTGCTGCTGTCCAGCTCGCAGGGGAAGAAACGCGTCTCGGCATCGGCCGGAAGGGGCTCATAGGCCGACCCGTTCCAAAGCTGCGTGTGGCCGGACCGGTGCGCCTCTTCAAACGTCCCCTCGACGCCCTTGTTCATCGGGTCGGACGGGCAAATGGCCACGGCCGGATCCGTCAGGTACTCCGGATACACCTGGAAGGCGTTTATGGCGAAAGACTTGTTGATGGGGGGCGTGTTGCTGTTCTGGCAGTCATAGGTCATGATGGTGGGGAAGGACTGCCCCTTGGACTCGTTGGCGTACATCTTGCACACCAGGCCGAACTGCTTCAGGTTGTTCTGGCAGCTGGCCCGGCGGGCCGACTCGCGCGCCCGGGCGAGCGCCGGAAGAAGGATGGCAGCCAGAATGCCGATGATGGCGATGACGACAAGCAACTCAATCAGCGTAAACCCTTTACGTGTGCGACTCATGATTACTCTCCTTTTGCCCCAGCTCGGGACACTTGCACAAAATGAAAGACACATTTCCCGGCCCGGTGCCCACACATGCAGAGGGGGCCTCCACCACCCTCCCGGTTACCACGTCACCAGGCACCCGGCCAGTGGGAGTACAACACCTCCCGCGACCACCTTAGCATAAACGTTCTCATTTTGCAACGGCTTTTTTTTCTTTTCCCCCTTTTTCGTGTTGCTCTCCGCCGCCGAAACTGGCGTTTGGGGGAATGTCCCTCTCCCTTGCAGCCGCGCGCAACCCGCAACCAGTTGATGTCCTTGTAGTTGCGAAAGGTGCGAATTCGAGGATGGACCGGGCGGACGCTTACCACATCATGTTGTGGTTGTTTTTTCCATACCCCCTTGACTTTGTGGTGGGTTGAGGGTAAAATCGGGACGTTTGCGACGGGCTGAGCGAAGCGTTCCCGTCCGGGTTGCACGTATCAGGGCATGCTGAAGGAGGGCAGGCGACAGATGGAGACTGCGGCGGCAAGGAGAAACTTAGCGGGGCTGGAAGCGGCGCTTCCCCAAGAGGCCAGGATCATCAAGCGCGACGGTCGCGTGGCGGATTTCGACCCGTCAAAAATCACGGCGGCGCTGCTGAAGGCGGGCGAGGCAACGGGGGAGTTTGGAGTGGAGTCGGCCCGGCAGCTGACGATGCGCGTGCTCGCGCTTCACCAGTCGGTGGCCGGCCAGGCCACGCCGACGGTGGAGGGCATCCAGGACATCGTCGAGGAAGTGCTGCTGATGTCCCCGTACAAGAAGAGCGCGAAGGCGTACATTCTGTACCGGGACCAGCACACGCGGGTGCGCGAGCTGGTGCACCAGGCCGATGTGGACCTCATTGACCGGTATCTGGACCGCCAGGACTGGAAGGTGCAGGAAAACAGCAACATGGCCTATTCGCTGCAGGGGCTGAACAACTACGTCTCCAGCGAGGTGAGCAAGGTCTACTGGCTGAACAAAATCTACACGGAGCGCATCCGCGAGGCGCACCGCCGGGGCGACCTGCACATCCACGACCTGGGCCTGCTGTCGGTCTACTGCGTGGGATGGGACCTCCAGGACCTGCTGCGGTGCGGGTTCAAAGGCGCGCCCGGCAAGGCGGAGAGCAGTCCCGCCCGCCATTTCCGCACGGCGCTGGGGCAGATCGTGAACTTCTTCTACACGCTCCAGGGCGAGGCGGCGGGGGCGCAGGCCTTCAGCAACTTCGACACGCTGCTGGCGCCGTTTGTCCGGCACGACCGGCTGGGCTATCCCGAGGTGAAGCAGGCGCTTCAGGAGTTCGTGTTTAATCTGAACGTCGCGACGCGGGTGGGTTTCCAGACGCCGTTCACGAACGTCACCCTCGACCTGAAGCCGCCGAAGAACCTCGCCGGGGAGAGCGTGATCATCGGCGGCGAGGCGCGGGAAAGCGTCTACGGCGACTACCAGGAGGAGATGAACCTGTTCAACGCGGCCTTCCTGGAGGTGCTCTCGGAGGGCGACGCGAAGGGGCGGGTCTTCAGTTTCCCGATCCCCACGTACAACATCACGGCGGACTTCAACTGGGACGACCCGGGGCTGGACCGGCTGTGGGAGGTGACGGCGAAGTACGGCATCCCCTATTTCGCCAACTTCGTGAACTCCGACATGTCGCCGGACGACGCGCGGTCCATGTGCTGCCGCCTGCGGCTGGACCTGCGCACGCTGGACAAGCGGGGCGGCGGGCTTTTCGGGGCCAACCCGCTGACGGGCTCCATCGGCGTGGTGACGATCAACATGCCCCGGCTGGGCTTCACCTCGCGGACCGAAGCGGAGTTCCTGGAGCAGCTCGACCGGCTGATGGACACCGCGCGGGAAAGCCTGGAGACGAAGCGGACCATTCTGGAGGGGTTCACGGCGAAGCGCCTCTACCCCTACACCAAGTTCTACCTGCGCGACGTGCACGCGCGCCACGGCAGCTTCTGGCACAACCACTTCTCCACCATCGGGCTCGTCGGCCTGAACGAGGCCTGCGTCAACCTGATGGGCTGCGGCATCGGCGACGAGGCGGGCGCGGCTTTTGCGGGCCGCGTGCTTGACCACATGCGGGACCGCCTGACGGCGTTCCAGGAGGAGACGGGCCACCACTACAACCTGGAGGCGACGCCGGCCGAGGGGACCAGCTACCGGCTGGCACGGCTGGACCGCGAACGCTTCCCCGGCATCCAGTTCGCGAACCAGAAGGCGGTGGACGGGGGGGCCGAGCCGTTCTACACCAACTCCAGCCAGCTTCCGGTGGACTACTCCAGCGATGTGTTCGAGGTGCTGGAGCTCCAGGACGGGCTGCAGGCGAAGTACACGGGCGGCACAGTGCTGCATGTGTTTCTCGGGGAGTCGGTGGCGGACCCGGCGGCGGTGAGGGCCTTCGTGCGGCGCGTGTGCGCGAAGTACAGCCTGCCGTACTTCACCCTGTCGCCGTCTTTCTCGATCTGCCCCACCCACGGCTACCTGCGCGGGGAGCGCAGCCATTGCCCCTTCTGCGGGGAGAAGGCCGAAATCTACGCGCGGGTGGTGGGCTACCTGCGTCCCGTGGACCAGTGGAATGACGGAAAACGCGCCGAGTTTCACCAGCGCAGCCGCTACGTCCTCGGGGGGGAATGATGCGTTTCGGGGGCTTTCAACCGTTCACGCTAAGCGACTACCCCGGGAGGACGGCGGCCATCGTCTTCGCCCAGGGGTGCAATTTCCGGTGCCCCTTCTGCCACAACGGCTCCCTGCTTTCCGCGGTGGCCGACGAGCGCGACCTCGTCCCGGAGGAGATTGTGCTGGCGGAGCTGAGGCGGCGCCACGGGCTGATCGAGGGCCTGGTGGTCACGGGGGGCGAGCCCACGCTTCAGGCCGCCCTGCCCGCTTTCCTGGGAAAAGTGAAGGCGCTGGGGCTCCTGGTGAAGCTGGACACCAACGGCAGCCGACCGGAGATGCTGGCCCGGCTGCTGCGCGCCGGATTGGTGGATTACGTTGCCATGGACGTGAAGGCGCCCCGGGAGAAATACGACCTGCTCGCCGGCGTGAAAGCCCCCCTGGACGCCGTGCGGGAGAGCATCCGGCTCATCGCCGGTTCCGGGGTGGCCCACCATTTCCGCACCACCGCGCCCCCCGCGCTGCTGAGCGCCCGGGACCTGGAGACGATCCGGCGGGAGCTGCCCCCCGACGCTGCGCACCGCGTGCAGGAGTTCAAGCCGGAGCATGCCCTGGACCCCGCCGCCTGCGCCGCCGCACGAACCGCCTGAAGAACGCCCCTCAGAACAGCAGCAGTGCCAGGAGCAGGAAAAGCAGCAGCACGGGCAGGCACCCGCAGCACCCGCAGGAGGACCGGGGACGGTCCTGCGTTGAGGCGCGCCAATACCAGAAAGCCGTGTCTTCCTGCGGCGGCGGCGGGGTGTCCCGCAGCGGGGCGGCGGGGGGGCCGCAAACAGGTTCCGGATCCGGTCCCGCCACGGGCTCCGCGGTGACGTCAATGGCGCCCCGGGGCGGGGGCGGCGTGGACTCAAGGGAAACGCCGCAGAAGGGGCAGAGTCCCCGGGTGACATGCGCCTCTTCGGCGCCGAACTCCGTGCCGCATTTTCCGCAGTAGAAATCCATGGGGGGTGCGTCCGCTTCTCCGCGCGCCGGGCGGGCTAGTTGGTGGGGTTGTCAAACCCGGCAATGTCGAGGGCCACCTCGTCCTCATAGACCCCGTTGTCCACATAGAGCTCTTCAAAAAGGGGCTGGTCCTCCGAAACGGGTCCCCCAAAGTCAAACCGCACCAAGGGACCGAAGGACGCGAAGGAGAGCAGGGGGCCGGGGCTTTCGAGCAACACCCAGTATCCGGCGGTGCCGTAGGCGCGGGCGACCTCCATGGACCATCCGGCGAGCAGCCCCTCGTCGGCGGGTTCCACCAGACCGACAGAGAACGCCAGGTCGCTGCGGACAAAGAGGTGGATTTCGCGAATGAACCGGGGGATGTAGTCCGCGCGGAGCAGGACAGTGGTCCCGTCGGGCGAACCGGAGTCCTGAACCCGCAGTTTTCCGCGGAGCACATCGCCTCTTTGTCCGTCCGGGTTGAAGTCATCCGTGGCCTTGTATCCTGCCCGGGCGTCCCCCAGCGTGAGGGAGAAGGACGGGCGGAACGGCTCATTGCGCCGGCTGAGGGAGGCCCAGCGCAGGATGTACTGGCCCTCCAGGTTCTGGACAATCTCCTCGACCGCGGCGGGGAGCAGCTCGGTGGTGTCGGCGGGGAAATACGCGCCGCCGGTGCGTCCGGTCAGATCCAGCAGCAGCGGAAGATTGGCGTCCTCCCCGCATCCCACGGCATAAATGCGGACCGACCGGTCCCGGGCCCGCTCCACGGCATCGTCCAGCGTCGCCGCGCTGGAGGTGTCGTAGCCGTCCGAAAAGAGGACGACATAGCGGGCCTCGCTTTTCGAGGCGCCCTTCTCGAATTTCGAGCAGGAGGTGACCACGGCGTCGAGAAGGCGCGCGCCGGAGAAGAACCCGCGCACATATTCGGACTGGATGTCCCCGATGCGGGCGCGCGTGTGGGCGCGGTCCGCGGTGAAGCCCGAAACGGACTGGGCCTCACGGTCGTCCCGGTGAAACTCGGTGACGCCGACCTGGGCGTCCGTGTTCAGCGCGGGCAGCAAAATGTCCCTGGCCGTGCCCTCCATGACGACGACGGCGCCGGGGCGCTCCTGCATGTTCTGCGAGTAGTCCATCAGGAGGTCCATCTTGAGCTGGAGGGTGGACGCCCTGCGGAGCTGGAGACCGTTGTTGTTTCCAACGGCCTGGTCGCCCTCCAGGGCCTCCACGAAAAACTGCGCGGGCTCCGCCACCACCGCGTTGCCCTTTTTGTCCGTGACGCCAAACATGAAATCAATGAGGTAGGGGCTGGAATAGGTGCTCGTGGCGTTGACGATGTTCAGGGACGCGAGCCGCCCGTCGGCATCCATGACCACGCGCACCTTGGCCTCCTTGGGCTTGATGCCCTTCGAGGTGAAGACGATCTTTCCGGTGTGCTCCCCCTCGTCGAGCTGGGTGCGGTCTATCCGCACGAAGAGCACCCGCCGGTCGAAGGGCCCCTTGTCCGGGTCTGAGGGGGCGTCGCTGACCACCTCCCTGACATTGACAAGAATCCAGGGCTGGTCCGGCTCTGCGCCGACCGTGAGCTTGGGGATGAGGGGGTTGTTGTTCCACACGTACATGGTGAACGGCGTCTCGTTCCGGCTGAAGTCCAGCGTCCAGTTGGACAGGGAGATGGCCTCCTGCCGGAAGTCGCACCCCGTGAGACAGGCGGAAAGCAGGAGCAGGACGGCGGCGGACAGGGCGCGCCGCAGACGCGGACACGCCGCGCCCCGTGCGAAGGCCGCCCTTTGGGACCGTTTTTCCATGGCGTAGAGCATGGCGCAAAGCCCCCCCCCAATGCAAAAAAGCGCGCCGGGTTTGCGCCGCCGGAACGCCGGATGATAGCATGGGTCCGGGGGGGTGCCGACCCCGACGGAGTGCGTTTGTGACCCAAAGCCAACAGAGTGTGCCGCGCTTCTTCCGCGCCGGGCTGATGCTGTTCGCCGCGGCGCTTCCCCTGGTGATCTACCGCTACACCCACGACCCCACGGGGGAGATCAAGTGGCTGCTGGTGGCATGGGCGGGGCTGGCGCTGGGGGGGGGCTGGCTGGTGTTCCGCCGGCTGTTCTCGCTGTCGGCGCCGGGTCCCCGCCTGTTTCCCGAGCTTCCCGCGATCCTGGTCGGGATGATGATCCTGTCGGCGTGCGGCCGGCTCCTTCTTGACGCGCGCGCGGGCGCCTTTCACGGGGGCGTCGCCCATCTGGCCGCGCAGGAGACGGGGCGGTTCATCGCCCTGCTGGCGCTGTGGCACACGGCGGCCCAGGTGATCCGCACCCCGGCGCACCTGATGGGCCTTTTCAAAGCCCTGTGCGCGGCGGTGTTTCTGGCGGCGGTGTACGCGGCGGTGCAGAAGGCCGGCCTTGACCCCTTCCCCTGGGGGGAGAGCCCGGAGACCATGCCGTCCACCTTCGGCAACCCGAACTATGCGGCCCATGTGCTGGTGGTGGCGGTGATCGCCTCCGCCTGGCTCGCCCTGGAGGGGTGGAAGCCCGCGTGGCTCTTCGGCCTAGGCGCGGCGTGGTATCTTTGGAACACGGGGCAGCGCGGGGGGCTGGTGGCGCTGGCGGCCAGGCTGGGCCTGCTGCTGGTGGCCCGGATCGTGCGCGGGCGCGTGCGCCGCCCGGAAAAGGCCGCAGCGCTCTCGCTGGTGCTGGCCGCCGTGCTGGCGGCGGGCGGGGCCGCCGCGCTCATGGGGGGCATGAAGGCCCGCACGGGCAGCGCGTTTCCGCTGGACACCTCCATCCTGCTGCGGTACCAGTCGCTGACCAGCGCGTCGCGCATGATCATGGACCGCCCGCTGCTGGGCCGCGGACCCGGGGTCTACAAGATGGAGAACCCGGCGTACTGGACCCCCTATGAGCGCGAATACTTCGCCTCGGAGTCCACATACAACCACCACGTCCACAACGACCCGCTGGAGATCGGCGTGGACGCGGGGCTTGTGGCCGCCGGGGCCTGGCTGGCCCTGCTGGTCTTCGCGACGGGCTGCGCGCTGGTGCTGGCGTTCTCGGCGGAGGACCGCGCCGGACGCCGGACGGGATATGCTCTGTCCGCCATGTTTGCCGCCTTCGCGGTGGACGGCCTTTTCGGGTTCAACCTGCGGCTGCCCGTTTCCGGCGCCCTGTTCTTCGTGCTGGCCGGGGCCCTGGAGGGAATCGCATCGGAACGCGGGGACGCCCCCGCGCCCGGGGGCGCGCCCGCCGGCCCCGGCTGGCCGCTCATCGCGTGCGCCCTGCTTGCGCTGGCGGCGCAGGCCGTCCTGGCCTCTCTCCTGTTCGCCTCGGAATACCATCTCAAAATGGGGCTGAGCGCGCAGGAGACGGGGAACCATCCCCTGGCCGCGCGGCAGTACGCCGCAGGCGCACGGCTCGCCCCCGGGAACTGGAAGTTCCCCTGGCGGCTGGGCCAGCTGGCCATGCTGGACGGGCGGATGGACGAGGCCTCCGCGCAGTTTGCGAAAACCCTTTCGCTGAACCCCACCCACCTGATGGCGCGGATTCCCCTGGCGGAGACGCAACTGCAGCGGGTGGGGCGCATGGACCATTCCAGCCCGGAGGCGCTGAAGGAAGCCCTCGCCCTGCTGGAGGAGGCCTTCCAGCACGGGGAGGCGCAGCGCGCACTGTGCCCCGAAATGGCGGAGGCGTCGGATGTGCTCGGACGGACCGCCGCCCTGACCGCGGAACTCCTCGCCGCGGGCGAAAGTCCGCAGGCGCACGACCGCGCGCGGGACTACTGGGAGCAGGCGCGGGGTCACCTGGAGCGCGCGGCGGGCAGCAACCGCTCGCAGAAGAACCGGCCCGCCATCTACCGCAACCTGGCGCGCGTGTGCATGTCGCTCAAGGACTGGGACGGGGCCGAGGAGGCCCTGATGCGCGCCGCCCGGATAGACCCGGAGGACAGCGAGACGTGGCCGCTCTTCCTGGAATACGCGAACACCACGCGCCGCTTTGACCGGCTGCGCAAGGCGCTGGATGAGCGGATTGACCGGCTGCGCCGGGCGCCGACGCCGGACACGGACACGCTGGCCACGGCGCAGCTGTTCCTGGCAAGCGTGATGGAGACGGGGTATCAGGACCTGGATTCGGCGGAAAACGCCTGCGCCGCGGCGGTCCACAACGCCCCCCGCCGCCCGGAGGTGTGGACCAATGTCGCCCGTTTCGCCTTCTCCGCCGGGCGCGCCGAATTTCTGAAAACGCAGGTGACCCGGTCCTGCGAGGCCCTCGCGCGGCGGAAGCCCGCCGCGCAGCCCCTGCCGCAGGTCGCCGCCGTCAACGCCGTGCTCACGCGCGGGCCGGAGGCGCTGGAGAACGCCACCCTCGTGCTGGCGGGCGCGGTGCGCTCCCTGCGGCCGGAACGCGCCCTCAGCCCGGCCCAAACCTACGGATGGGCCGCGTATCTGCTGGGCGAAACCCTCCAGCGTTCAGACCCGGCCACCCCGGGCAGGTGCGCCGCCGCGCTCAACCTGTCCATGGTTTTCGCCGGCACGAGCCACCTGGACAACGCCGAGGCGCTGCTGCGGCTGGCGGAAACCTGCCTGCCGGAGGACATGCGGACCGTGCTCGCCCTTCAGTGGGCCGATCTGCGCGCCCTGCAGGAGCGGTATCCCGAGGCGATGGCGGTGCTCGATGAGGCGTTGCGCGCGGACCCCGGCAATCTGGAACTGCGCTGGTCCCGGGCGCGGGCGCTCTACAAACAGGGCCGTCACGAGGACGCCCTCGCGGAATACGACCGCCTCGCCGCGGAGACCGAAATGGACCCCCAGAGCAAAGAGCTGCTCACGAAAGAGATTGAGGCCGCGCGCCAGTCCCTTGAGACGTCCCCCGCCTCCGCCAACCCTGAAAAAGAGGGCGCGGCGCCCGAATAGCCCGCCATCCGCTGCGCGCGAAACTTGCTTTGCCCCCGCCCTTTCTGGTACATTTCCCCGTGACTGGACGTTGTATTTGACGTTTTTTCAATATGTCGGGGCGTAGCGCAGCCCGGTTAGCGCACTTGACTGGGGGTCAAGGGGTCGCTGGTTCAAATCCAGTCGCCCCGACCATTGTAAGTTCAACCGCCGCAAGGGTTTGAGAGAATCGGCCCTTGCGGCGGTTTTGCTTTGTTCTGAAACTTTGGCGCACATTTGGCGCAACGCGAGGCAAAACACCGCCGCCGCCCCCCGGGGGGGGCTGGCCCGTTCCGGCGGTCAAGGTTGCGCGGAGGCGCGACGCACGGCCACGGAGGCGGGGCTTTTTTTTGGCCATGTCCACACCCGACCCCGGGGGCGATCGTGCCCCTGCGGGGCTGTACGGCGGCGCAATAGCAAACCCCCCGGCCTCGCATGGAAACCGGGGGGCGGGGAGCATGTCCCCTATGCCGTGTCAGGGTCTGCGGGGTCCGGCCCCCTGCGGTGCCGTGCCCGCAGAAGATTGCCCAACCGGGTAGCGGGCGCGGCGGGGTCAAAGGGAAACACAACCTCGCGGGAACGTGCCAGCGCGCGCACGGCGACGGAAAGCGCGTCGCTTGTCCGGTGGGGGGTGCGGGAACCGCGCCCGGTGGCGCGGCGGAGGGTGTCAATCAGTCGTTCAGGCATGGGCCACCTCCCCGGCCTCGCGGGCGAAAACGCGCGCCTCGCGGCCCTCGAGGGCGACGGCGGCGGCACGGGCCGCGCGCCGGGTCCATTCCGTGCCAGTGTCGGCGGGGCGGCCCTGCGGGGGCAACCCTGCGGCGGCACGGGCGCGCTTGTCATAGGCCCGGCCATACTCCGCAATCAGCCCATCGGCGGCGCGGTGTATTCCGTCCAAACGGGCGCGGGCGTCGGCCAGTTCGGCCAGCGCGGCGGCAATCCGTCCGGCTTCATGTTCCGCGTCGGGCCGCATGCCCGCCACGGTGTCGGCCACCTCTTGCCGGGCGGCGTCGGCGGCGGCGCGGAGGGCCAGCGGCACGGCGGCAACGGTGGCGCGGTGGCGGGATTCCAACACCGCCAGGGTGTCGCGGTCTTTTGCAAGGTGGCGACGGATTGCGCCGTCATCCTCCCCGGCGGCAAGTGCGGCGGCCATGTCGCCCTCGCGGGCGGTCAGCCCCCGGCGGGCGGCCTCGATTTCTGCGGCCAGTCGGGCGGCCTCGCGTTCCAAGTGCCGGACGTGTTCAAGACTTGTCAGCATGGGCGGTGCCCTCCATCGGTTGCGCGGGCAGCCCCAGCACTTGCCGGGCGGCCTCGCGGAGTTCATGGTCCGTCATTCCAAGATAGGAGTTTTCCCCGGTCGGGTCGGTCGCTGCGATTTTCGCGGGCGCATAAAGCCCGTTCAACCGCGCGCGGGTGTGCATGATGGCCAGCACGGCCTCGAGGTGCGGAATGCTCCCCGATATGGCGGCCTCCCAAACGCCGCACTGCAAAACGTCAAGGCGGGCGTTTTCGAGGGCGCGGAGGGCGGCGGCCTCCTCCCTGATTTCATCATGCAGGGCGGTCAGCCCCCGGCACACGTCGCGGTGCGCCGTGCTGGCGTCTATCCCCAACTGTTGCCCGATGTCGGTAAAGGTCGCGCCCGCAATTCGGAGGCGGATTGCATCCGCGCGCCGGGCGGTGGCGGCCAGCACGTCGGGGCGTGTCGCGGGGGTGTGTCTTGCGGGGCGATGTTTGCGGGTTTCAGGCATTGCGCGGCCCTCCGTGTTTCTTCCCGGCGGGCGTCGCTTGCAGGGTGTGCGAGTCCGGCGGCGGCGCGGGCGGTTCAATGCGCGGCGCGGGCCGCGCGGGTTTCACGCGCGGGTTCTCGAAGTGCGCGCCGTGCCCGGCGCGGATAACGCGCGGGTGCCGTTTTGGGGTGTCGGTTTTTTCGTTCATGGGTTTCTCCAATCTGCCCCCTCGGGGCGGTTTGTGTTTTGTCCAGTGGCCCCCGGCCCGGTCGGGTTGTGCGGGCAGGGCACCCCCCTTAAGGGGGGGTTGCCCTCTTGCCCGCACCCCCTACCGTTGCGGGCGGAGTCTTGCCCGCAGTCTGCCCGCACCGCCCGCAGACACACCCGGCCAGAGTCGGAAACCGTTTCCGTAATCAGGCCGTCGGCGATCATGCGGGGCAGAACCTCCTCGAGTTTCCGGGTTGTGATCTTGACCCCGGGGCAGCGGTCGGCTATCAGTTCCCGGGCACCCGTTCCCCGCTTGCGGGCCTCTTGCCCGCCGCTGTGCCCGGTCAGTTCGGCCCGGGAAACGTCGGCGCGGGCCAGCACCTCGAGAATGGCCGCCTCTACCCGGTCGGCCTCGCGCCCGGCGGCGTCGGCGCGCATGCCCTCGAAGTCAACCGCCTCCAAGACCCCGGCGGCCTCGGGGGCGGTGTGCCGCCGCATGTACAGGGTCGGGCGCGGCCCGGTGTAATTTGTCTTGCGGCATTCCAGCGCGGCAAACTGGGCGCGGTCGCAGTCGGGCACCTCGCGGGCCTCGCGGTCATTGAGGGGGCGCAAGGCCCACACTTGCCGGGCGGCGTCGCCCCATGCCCCGGCACCCCGGCCCGAGGTCGCGCCCTCGCGGTCGGCTTTGGCGACGTGATCAACCAAAACAAGCGCGGCATCCGGCCCGGTAATCCCGGTCAGGAGGTTGACTACCCGCTGGCCGACGGGGTTTGCGTTTTCATCCAACGCGCCCCCCAGAAGGGCAGACTTGGGGTCAAGGATTACGGCGGCAAACGGGCCGCTTTCCCGGACGGTTGCGGCCAGCCGCAGAAGGTCCGGCCCGGCCTCAATGGCCCCGCCCTGGGCGATGCTGAAAAACTGCCCGCCGGGCATGGCGGCCACGCGCAAACGTTCGGCAACCGCGCCGCATTCATCCGGGGTCAGACCGAACGCCCAAGCGATACGCTTTAGGCGACGCTGTATCTCGGGCAAGTCGTCTTCAAAAGCAAGATACAGCACCCGGCCCGGGGCGGTTGGGGTCCATCCCTCTATCAAGGGCCGCCCAATGCACAGGCTGGCCGCCGCCTCGAGTATCAGGGTGGACTTGCCGCCGCCGCCTTGCGCGATCACGCTTGAAACGCACCCGAGGGGAAACGCCCCGGAAAACGCGAATTGCCGCGCGGGCAGTTCGGCGGCGCGCCAGTCGCCCGGCAAGGTGGCCAGCGGCAAGCGGCACGTCCCGGGGGCGGCATCCTCTTGCAGCCGGGCAATGATTGCGGGCACCTCCCCGGGGTCTGCGGCCTCGAGTTCGGCGGCGGTTGCCCGGCACCGTTCGGCCATGTGCCGGGTGCGGGCGTGCCCGGCGACAATGCCCGCATAATAGGCGGCATTGCATGAGGTCGGCGACGCGCCCGAGAGTTCCGAGAGGTACAACGGGCCGGGCGCGTTCGGGTGCCCGCCTTGCAGCACGGCCTCCGAAACGGTCACTAAGTCAACGGGCGCGCCGTCGGCATAAAGCCGCCGGATTGCCTCATAGGTCGCGGCGTGTTCCGGCACAATGAAGGGGCAGCCGTTGCCAAGAATGGCCAGCACGTCGGGCACGACGGCCCCGTTTATCAGGCACGCGCCCAAGACTGCCCGCTCTGCCTCGGGGGAGCATGCGCGGGGGGTTGTGCTATAATTGGGGGTGTCGCCACGGCCTCGCGCCGTCAAGTCGCCCCCGGCCTTGCCCGCCGGGGGTCTTTCTTTTGTCGCGTTCATCGGCGCACCTCCCCGGCGGTCACGACGCGCGCGGCCAGCCATTCGCGGAGGGTGTCGGCGTCATAGCGAACGGTGCGCCCCAGTTTGATGAAGGGGAGCCAGATTCTGCCCGGCATGGGGCCAGTGCTGCGGGCAACTCGGAGGGTGCCGGGGGCCACGCCCAAGAATTGGGCGGCCTCCCGTTCGGTCAAAAGGCGGTCGGGGGCGGAGGCGGATTGCATGGGTTTTCTCCATGCCCGGCGCAAAAAAAACGCCGGACGACAAAAAGGGAAACGTTCGGTTTCCGCGTTCCTGTAGTCCGGCGTAAAGTTGCTGTGCGCCCCGTTAGCCGTCCGATGTTGTAAACATCCCTCCCCAACCGGGGGGAGTTATGCGCCGCGCCCCGAATGCCCCCCAGTCTTACCTGTTGCGACATCAGTTGCGCGACTTCGCGTCAACATTCAACTGTGCCCCTATTATACCACATTTGCCGCCGCGCGACAAGTCAGCCCGTCGCCTCTTGCGGCGCAGCCTCCCCGAGGGGAAGCCCGGCCAGTTCGGCGACGGCGGCGCGGGCCGTCTCGGGCGCGAGGTGTGCATACTTCAAAGTCGTTTCAAAGTCGGCGTGCCCCAAGAGTTCCCGGACAACGGCCAGAGACACCCCGGCCATTGTCAACTGCGAGGCGAAGTCATGCCGCAAGTCGTGAAAATGAAGCCCCGGCATTCCGGCGGCCTTGCGGAGTCCATCCCATGAGGTTTGGATATTGTCCAGAACGCCGCCGCTCTTGCCCGGGAAAACCAGCGCGCCCGGCGACGGGTCGGGCTGTTGCGCGCGCCATGTGTCAAGGCAATCCATCGCGGGGCCATTGAGGGGCACATGCCGGGGCTTGCCGCTCTTGGCATTCTCCGCCCGGACGGTCACCATGTGGCGGCCCATGTCCACATCGCCCCATGCGAGGCGGAACAACTCCCCCCGCCGCAGTCCGGTATGGAGGGCCAGCACTACCAGCGGGTAAAGGTGGTCACAGTAGCGGCCCTCCAAGAGGGGCAGGGGGTCAATGCCCCGCACGGCAAGCCATGTGTTATACCGTACCCGGGCGGCGCGGGCCTCGGCCTCGCGCGCCTCGAGGGCGGCATACAGCCGCGCGCGTTCATCGGCGGTCAGAAACCGGACCCGCGTTTCCCCCTCGCGGAGGTTGCGAATGTCGCGGGCAACGTTGGTCTTGACAAGCCCGGCCCGGGCCGCATGGGTGAGCATCGCCCGGAGGTAGGAAAGCGGGCGGTTGCATGAGGCAACGCTGGCCCCCTTGTCCAGCCGGGCGCGCCGCCACTTTTCCAGCCGCCATGTCGTGATAGCGGCCAGTGGTTCATTTAGGAATGCCTTGAAGTCGCGTTTCAGGCTGGCCCGGATTGCCTCGCGGGTCTTTAGGTGCGCGATTGCCTCAAAATATTGGCCGTCCAGATACTCGCGCAACGTGCCCGCCCGGGCTATGGTCTTTTCCTGTTGCGGGTCCGTTCCGGCGGCAACGGCGCGGCTGTACCCTTGCGCCATTTGCCGGACTTGGGGAACGGTCAACTGATCCGCGCGCCCAACCTTCACCCGGCGCATAACCCGGGTTTCCGGGTGGCGGTATCGGTAGAAATAGGTTTTGGTGCCCCCGGGGCAGACCATGACGGTCAGCCCGGATACCTCCGTATCCGCCACCTCATAGGCATTTTTCTGCGGGGTCAGACTCTTGACTAGTCCGGCGGTCAACCTCTGGCGCATTCTTGGGCCTCCTGAACCGTTGGCGCACATTTGGCGCAAATGTATCTTATCACGGATAACGCCAATTATCAAGTCCCCCGCCTGGGCACGCCAGAAAACCCTTTGTTTTCAATGCTTTTACTTCACCACTTGTCGGGTTTTGTTTTCGTTAGTAAACTGCCGTAAACCCGAAAAAATTGACTGGGGGTCAAGGGGTCGCTGGTTCAAATCCAGTCGCCCCGACCATTGCAAGTTCAACCGCCGCAAGGGTTTGAGAGAATCAGCCCTTGCGGCGGTTTTGCTTTGTTCCAACGTCATGACACTGCGGCCGCGCGCCGGGTCAGGCGGCGTCGCCGTGCTCCGCGTGCAGGCGGTTGAGGGCCTCCTCCACGGCGGCGCGGGTCTGCTCCACATCGTCCGGGTGCTCGGAGGTGGGCGGGGGCACGGGCGGACCGTAGGCCATGGTGAGCGTGGTGAAGGGCTTGGGAATCGCGAAGCGGTCCCAAGAGTTGAGCCGCCAGGCCCGGGCGGCCACATACGCATGGGGGATCACCGGCAGACCGCTGCGCGCGGAGAGCAGCGCGATGCCGTGCTTCGCGACCCGGCGGGGTCCCCGGGGACCGTCGAGGGTAAACCCCACAGAGGGCGCGAGTTTGGTCGCCATCACCAGTTGCCGGAGCCCCTCGCCGCCGCCGCGCGAGGAGGAGCCCCGGACGGCCTCCATCCCCACGCGGTGCACCAGACGCGCCGCCAGTTCCCCGTCGAAGCTGTAACTGGTCAGGGTGTGGCCGCCGGTGTTGCGGAAGCCCCAGCAGGCCATAAACAGCGTCTCGTGCCAGATGGCCAGCACCGCGTGGCCGTCCCGCTTCTGCGCCTCCTCCAGGATTTCCCGCCCAACCACCCTCACGACGCAGGTGCGGCAGAGGAGCTGAAGCGCGCCCTTGGCGAGGGGGGGAAAGAGCGCCAACTGGACACGCTGCGCCGCCGTGAACCGGACGGGGCTGGTGTAGCTGAGCTCGGGGTGCCTCATCGGTGCTCGAGCCCCTTTACGAGCTGGTATACGACCCGCGTGCGGGGCGCCGGGAGGGCGGCCGCCTGCGCCCGCCGGAGAATCTCCCCGCTGAGCGCCTCGATCTCCGTCCTGCGGCCGCTGCGGATGTCCTGAAGCATGGAGGACAGGTTCTCCGAGGTGGCCCGGCACAGGGCCTCCGCCGCCTCCGCCAGACTGCGGGTGAACCGGTATCCCTCCGTTGAGGCGACCTTGGTGGCCTCCATCACGAGGTCACGGAGCAGTTCCCGCGTCTCGGCGGTCTCCAGCAGGCGCCCGTTGGGAACGTTCAGCAGGGCGGTGAGCGGGTTGATGCCCGCGTTGATGACAGCTTTTTCCCAGACCACCTGTCCGGGCGTGTCCGTGATTCGCACGTCAAAACCAGCGTCTTGAAAGGCCGTGAACGCGGTGTCGGTGGGGCAGGAGGTCCAGGAGCCGAACACCGTGAGGCCCGCGGCGGCGTGGCGCGCCTTTCCCGGCTCCAGCAGGGTCGCCGCCTCCGAGGTGGCTCCCGCGAGCACGCGCGCGCTGCCGACCATGCCGCAAAGGGCGTCCACGTTGCCGAGGCCGTTCTGGAGGGTGAGCACCGGGGCGTCGGGCGGCAGCCGGAGCGACCGGGTGGCGTGGGCCTTGACGGTGACCAGGATGAGGTCCATGCCGGCGGGGATCTGGGTGGAAACGGGCATCTTCTCGTGCAGCAAGCCGCCGCCGGGCTCCTCCACCTGGATGCCCTCGCGGGCCAGGCGCTCCGCGCGGTCGGCCCGGTGGTCCACCAGATGCGCCTTTGCGCCGCCCCGGGCAAGCCGCGCGGCGAAGACACACCCCAGTGCCCCCGGCCCCACAATCGCGATCTTGGTCATGCCCGACTCCCGTTCCCCGTCACAGCTCACGGACAAAGGCCCCGGAAAGCTCCGGCTTCTTCTGAATCCCCGCGCAGGCGTCCAGTGCGGACTTCTTGTCCGGGAAACCGGAAACCACGACACGATACACTTTGTCATCGCCCGATTTCACGATCTGGCTCTTCACTCCGTGCTTCTGCTGCACCGAACGGTTCAGGGTTTCCGCCTGCTGGCCGCGGTTGGGACCGGAGAAGGCGCCCAACTGCACGCAGAACTTCCCCGCCGCCGCCTTGGGGGCCGCCGCCGGGGCCGCCGCGGCGGGAAGCGATGCGGGGGCTGGGGCGGGTGCCGCAACCGCCGGGGCGGGTGCCGAAGCGGCCGCCGCAGGCGCGGGAGCGGGCGGCGCGGCCGCAGCTTCCGGTGTCTGCGCGGGCGGTGCGGCCGCAGGAACCATCATGGCCATATTCTCGTCCTGCGGGTCCACCGGCGTGAGCTCGGGCACCGCCGCAGGGACGGTCCCGGGAGCGGCCTCAGGGGTGGGCGGCTTGGGCGCGGCGGACGGCGCGGACGCGCCGCGCTGGCTGGGCAGCGGGGCCAGCGAGGTGACGCGTTTCTTGGATGCCGTGGTGTAGGGGGTGGCCTTGGGCTCGGAGGACGGGGCCGGGGCGGCTTCCTGCGCCGGGGGCGCGGCGGCGGCTGCTGCGGGAGCGGCGGCGACCGGAGCGGTTGCGGGGGGCTCGGAAACAGGGGGGGCCGCCGCAGGGGCGGCGGGAGTTTCCACGGGGGCCGGCGGCGTGGCGGGGGCGGCGGGGGACGCGACGGCGGGCGCCGCAGCAGGCGACACCGGGGACGCCGCAGGCGCGGCGGCGGCGGTGACGGGCTGCGCATTGGCCGGCAGGGTGTAGGTTTCCATGGCCGCCACGGCGACTGGTTCCGCAGGGACGGGCGTCTCCGGTGCGGGGGCCGCGCCGTCCACCGCCACCGGGGGCGCGCCGGCGTCTCCGGAAGAGGCGCGGCCGAGCACGACCCCGGCGGCAAAACTCAGCATGACCGCCGCGATCATGAGGCACACAAACGCCACGGCCGCGCTCTTGGCACAGGTGAGCACCAGTTGCGGGGTGCCGTCGCCGGGGTTGATTTCTTTTCTGATGTCCATCATCCTTCCCCGTTCTCAGTGGTTTCGGTGTCATCCTCCCCTGCGGCGGGCGCGGGGGCCTCTTCCCCCGCCTCCCCGCCGGGGGGCGGCGCCTCCCCCTCCCCTTCCGCCGGAGAGGGCTCGGCTGAATCCTCGCGGCGCAGGGCGGCGAAAAGCGCGGTCCGCGCCTCGTCAAGTTCCGCGAAGGTGAAGCTCGGATCCCGGACCTCTATCAGGCGGCTGCCGCCCCGGTCGGCGAAAAGGGTCACCCGCACATCACCGTCCGCCTCGTCAGACTCCTTGATCAGGCGGAAGACCTTCATGCGCCGCAGCAGTTGCGCGGCGAGATAGGCCTTGGCAAGATCGGTCCGGTCCTCCGAGGAGCACAAGTCAAAGAACAGCTGCTGGAGGGGCGAGTAGAGTTCGGGGGGCTGCTGATCCATCACCTTCGGGTCCAGATACTTCGTGACCCAGGCGGAAAAGGCCTGCTCGGTGTGCTCCGGCAGGAAGCACTGCATGCAGAAGTCCTGCCGGACCAGGGTGCCTTCCTGAAAGCGGGCGACGGAGCGCACCTTCTCCTCGTGGGAGAAGCCGCGCCCGCACACGTCACACACCCGCGCACTCTTTCCAATCCGAATTTCCACGCGCGCACATCCTCACTGGTCGGGGTATGCCGGTCCGCCGCCACACCACTAAAAGTATACTCCCCCGCCATATATGGGGGCAAGGCGGGAGCCGGGGTCCATATGTCGTGCCGGCCTTCCGTTAGGGGGCC
>Ga0123328_1001997_pt1 | contig 19051 bp, 11 predicted proteins | sample BioC12SIPDNA_2_FD_89702 | JGI IMG/M metagenome (GOLD analysis project Ga0123328, IMG submission 89702) | Anaerobic biogas reactor microbial communites from Washington, USA - Biogas_R1_A C12 SIP DNA | ecosystem: Engineered > Bioreactor > Anaerobic > Unclassified | place: Washington, USA...
GATCCTGACTGGTGACGATCCGGGTTCCGGCGAACTCGCGCACGATGGTGGTGACGGCACGTGCACCGCGCGCGTCCAGATTGGCCCAGGGCTCGTCCAGCGCCAGAACAGTGGGGTGGCACGCCAGCACCGCTGCAATCGCAGCGCGTTTCTTTTCGCCACCGGACAGATGGTGGGCGCTGCGGCGTTCGTAGCCGGCCAATCCGGCGGCCGCCAGCGATTCGCCCACGCGCCGGGCAACTTCGGCCGCCGGCAGGCGCTGGTTGAGCGGTCCAAACGCCACGTCTTCTTCCACCGTGGAACAGAACAGCTGGTCATCTGGATCCTGGAAGACAAGTCCCAGCTGCCGGTTCACCGCCGGCTCGATCCCGTCGATCGTCACGCTTCCTTCGCCGCGCAGCAGGCCGGCCAGGATCAGCAACAGAGTGCTTTTACCGGCACCATTGGGTCCTGCCAGACACACTGCTTCCCCCGGTGCGATTGACAGCGTCACGCGGTCCAGGGCGCGGGTGCGGTCGGGATAGTGAAACGACAGCTCACGGATGCGGACGCCGGCAGGGGCAACGGGGACAGCAGATGTCATCGCAGCCACGTCCTTACCGCAGCCAGTGTCGGCAGGACGACTGCCAGCGCCACGACGTCGGAAACGCCCCAGGCCAGCTCGTGTGCTGTCGGCATGAAGCCACGATAGCCGCGTTGCACCATGGCACCGTGGACACGTTCCGCTCGTTCGTAACTGCGCAGGAACAGCTGTCCCACCAGCCGCCCGATCAGCAGTGCCTGACCGAGCCACCGTGGGCGGTAGCCGCGGGCGGCCGCCGCGCGGCGCAGGCGACCGGCTTCTTCCACCAGCACGAACAGGTAACGATAGGTCAGTGTCAGTGTGTCGACCAGGATCACGGGTGCGCCGAGTTTCCTCAGCGCCGCAGCCAGCTGCGGCAACGGGGTGGTCAGCGCCAGGAGCACGGCGGCACCGGCGCCCAGCAGCGACTTCATTACGACACCGGCAAACAGCCACAGGCCGGACACGGACAACCGCACCGCGCCCCCCCACAGTTCCACGGCCGGCGCGCCGTGCATGAAGGGGAGCCAGCTGGCCGCCAGAACCGAAAACGGCAGCACCGCCGCCGACCGCCACAAGACACTCGTGACCGGAACACCCGCCCCGGCAGTGGCCCAGGAAAGCAGGCCGGCGTAAGCCACGAACGCGGCCAGACGCGTGGGCGGTGTGGAAACGACGACGATGACGAACCCCAGCACCAGGATCAGTCTGGTCCGCGGATCCAGACGCTGCACCCGCGAATCCAACCGGCCGAGATGCGTGGGCAGGAACCGGTCCAACGTCTAGTCCCCCTGCCGCACCGCGCGCCGCCCGACGAGTTTCACCAACACGAACCCCAGCCCGAACACCGCAGCCGTGCCGATGATCCCGGCCAGGCCCGTAGAGACCGCCTCGGCCTCCACGCCAGGCACCGTGTAGTCGGGAAGGGGCGCCAAGCGCCACACCGGCGGCCCCTCCCCTTGAGCGCTGAACCCGGCCGTCTCGGCCACCTTCTCCAGACCGTCCGGGGCGCTCGACGCCCACGGACTGACCAGCGCCGCCAAGACGAGTGCCAGGAGCAGTCCGCCGACGGCCAGTTTCCACACCGGTCTGGCACCGCGCGCGCCTGTGGGCAACGCGTCGATGGCCGCCCAGGCCGGCACGATGTCCGGCCGCGCGGCGATCACGGCGGACAGCAGTGCCGTGGTGATCAGCGCTTCACCGATGCCAATGATGGCGTGTGCCCCCAGCATGGCCGGAAGGACCAGCAGCAACGGGCTCGTCCCGGAGACGGCCAGTTCGGCGGCACAGGCGGCGGCTGCCAGCAGCACGCTGGCCCAGCTGGCCAGCGCCACCGCGGTCAGGTAGCCGGATCGGCCCGGAGGCAGGAGCATGCGCAGCGTCCGCATCACGATGTAGCTGCCGCCACAGCCAATGACTGCCATGTTGCAGACGTTGGTGCCCAGCGCGGTCAGGCCGCCGTCGGTGAACACCAGTGCCTGCAGCGCGACGACCAGCGTCATCACGAGGCACCCACACCATGGCCCCAGCAGTGCCGTGACCGCTGCGGCACCAAGAAAATGCCCGCTCGCGCCGCCCACGATCGGGAAGTTGAGCATCTGGGCGGCAAACACAAAGGCCCCCGTTGTCGCCAGGAGCGGGACCGTCTGCGGCCGATCGCGCGTCTCGCGCTTCGCCCGCCACGTGCTGGCCGCCAGCGCGGCAGCCGCCACCACAGCGCCCGCCACGTTCACCGGCCCGGAGACGTATCCATCGGGAATGTGCATCGCGGACTCTCACCCTCTTCCAGACGCCGCCGCAGTCCGCTCTCCACCGCCCCTCACGCCAGGCTCTTGCCAACGGACACCATCACCGGCGAGTTATGCTTCACACCCTTCATCGATTTGAACACACCCACTAGTTCCCGGATCAGCGATGCCTTCCCCTTGACGACAATGATCTCCAGGCAGTGGTGATGATCCAGGTGCACGTGCTGAGTCGACACGATCACTGCGCCGAAGTCGTGCTGCACGTCCATCAACCGCTTCACAATGCCCTGGCGGTGGTGGTCGTATACCAGAGTGACCGAGCCCGCCACCAGCTGATTCTGGGTCCAGGCCTGTTCGGAGAGCGACTGGCGCATGAGCGCCTTGATCGCCTCGGATCGGGTCGGATACCCCTGGTTCTCGACGTACTCGTCGAAATTCTCCAGCAGGCTGTTCTCCAGCGACATGCTGATACGCACCAAGTCCGACACGCTACACCTCCGATACTACACTCTAGTAATGCCGTATTACCACCGCAAGCCACCCCGAGCGCAGGAGCGCAGGTGCACCGGCCTGATTGACTGACCCGCCGCGGATGATTAGGCTCAAGATGTTGCTCTCCCACCGCATTACCCCCCCTACCTTGAGGACTCCCACCATGGCGATGCAGCAGAATGTTACCCGTCGTGATTTTCTCAGGCACACAGCCGCAGGCGCGGCCATCCTGTCGACCGGTGTCTGGAGCGAACTGGCGCGTGCCGCCTCCACGTCGGTCCACCAGAAGCTGAACATCGCCTGTGTGGGTGTTTCCGGGCGTGCCGGGGATGACATCCGGGCGCTGCAGCACGAGAACATCGCCGTCCTGGTGGATGTGGACAAGGACCGGCTGGCTCGCGCGGCAGCGGAGTACAAGGGCGCCCGCACGTACGCGGACTACCGCGAAATGCTCGACCAGGAAGTCGGCAAGATCGACGCCGTGATGGTCGGCACGCCCGACCATCACCATGCCCCGGCCACCATTCGCGCGCTCCGCGCAGGGCTGCACGTGTACTGCGAGAAGCCTCTGACGCACACCGTCCACGAATCGCGTGTAATTGCCGAGGTAGCCAAGGAGCGCGGCCTCGCCACGCAGTTGGGGACGCAGATCCACGCCGAGGACAACTACCGCCGCGTGGTCGAGATCGTGCAGGCGGGAGTGCTGGGGGACGTGACGGAAGTCCACGTGTGGGTCGGTAAAGGCTGGGGAGGTGGCGAGCGGCCGGAAGGCAGCCAGACACCTCCGGCAACACTCGATTGGGATCTGTGGCTCGGGCCCGCTCCTGAACGGCCGTTCTGGCCCGGCATCTATCATCCGGCCAACTGGCGAAAATGGTGGGACTTCGGCCAGGGAACGCTCGGCGACATGGCCTGCCACTACATGGACCTGCCGTTCTGGGCACTCCAGCTGCGCCATCCGACGCACTGCGAAGCCGAAGGGCCGGCCGTGCATCCCGAAACGTGCCCCCTGGGACTGATCGTGCACTACCAGTTCCCCGAGCGCAATGGATTGCCGCCGGTGAAACTCACCTGGTACGACGGCGACCGGATTCCCCAGACCGTGGCAGGCGAACGTGTCCCGGCTTCCGGTGTCATGTTCGTGGGGAGCGAGGGACACATGTTCGCGGATTACGGCAGCTACCGCCTGTTCCCGTCGGACAAGTTCGCCCGGTTCCAGCCGCCGCCGCAGACGATCCCGCAGTCGGTCGGGCATCACAACGAATGGATCCAGGCCTGCAAGGACGGCTCTCCCACTACCTGTAACTTCGATTACTCCGGAGCGCTGACCGAAGCCGTGCTGCTGGGCAACGTCGCATACCGCACGGGACAACCGCTCGAGTGGGACGCCGCGAACTTGAAAGCCACCAACTGCCCGGAGGCCGACCAGTTCATTCGCAAGTCGTACCGGGCCGGCTGGGAAGTCGCCTAGCGGCTGCGGCGGCACACGCGCACGCTGCCAGCGAGCCTGAACACGTCGCTCCGTGGTCCACCGTTCCACCGGTGGGCCACCTTGCATCATAGGCGGTCCTTGGGACAGGTGATCAGGTCACGAGACTGGACCCTGATCAGTTCGTCAACGTTGCCAACCGCTCGCGCGGCGCGTAGACTCGTTTTCGATGTGGCAAACAACACCCACCATTGAAGCGAGGACTGTCGCGATGTGTTCCACTCGTGTCTGGGCGGGAGCGTGCGCCGTGCTCTGTGGTTGCGCCATGCTGCTCCTGTGTGGTGTACTGGGTGGTGGCGCGTTCGCGTCGGAGCCCGGCTCGAACTTCCTGTTCACCAGGGACACGGGAGGGAACGAGTTCTCGCTCGCCTTGCGCCACCGTGTACCGGTGGCTGCCGGCAGTGGTCAGCACCATACGCTGACCGAGCCCGCCTGTTGGCCGGCCTCTCAGACGGCGGTCATCGTCTGCGATATGTGGGACTCGCATCACTGCCTGAACGCCGTGCGGCGTGTCCGGGAGATGGCCCCGCGAATGAACGAGTTCCTGCACGCGGCGCGCCGCGCCGGGGCGCTCGTCATCCACGCCCCGAGCGACTGCATGGCGGCCTACGCCGAGCATCCGGCGCGGCGCCGCGCTCAGGAAGCGCCACGCGCTACGAACCTGCCGGCCGAAATCGGGCAATGGTGCCAGCGCATTGCGGCCGAGGAGCAGGTAGTGTACCCGATCGATCAGTCGGACGGAGGGGAAGACGACGATCCGCAGGAGCACGCCCAGTGGGAGACGCAGCTGAAGGCTGAGGGACGCGATCCGGCGGCACCCTGGAAACAGCAGATCGACCTCCTGGAGATCTGCGACGATGACGCGATCAGCGACCGCGGCGAAGAGGTCTGGAACCTGCTGGAATCACGCGGCATCCAGCACGTGATGCTGGTGGGCGTCCACACCAACATGTGCGTGCTGGGCCGGCCCTTCGGGCTGCGGCAACTGGTCCAGCACGGCAAACGTGTGGTACTCGTGCGCGACCTGACCGACACCATGTATAACCCGCAGCGGTCGCCGTTCGTCCAGCACCACAGCGGTACCGACCTGATTGTCGAGTACATCGAGAAATGCGTCTGCCCGACCATCACCAGCAATCAGCTGCTCGGCGGCACGCCGTTCCGTTTCAGCAGCGACCGCCGCAAGCATCTGGCCATCATCATGTCCGAGGACGAGTACCAGACCGACCGGACGCTGACGCTGTTTGCCCGGGAGCACCTGCAGCGCGATTTCCGGCTCAGCTTCTTCTATGCGGACGCGGCGGACGCCCAGTCGCTGCCGGGCATCGCACAGCTGGCCGAAGCGGACGCGGCAGTCATCAGCATACGGCGGCGCGCGTTGCCGAAAAGGCAACTTGACGTTTTCCGCCGATTCGTCGCGGATGGCAAGCCGATCGTGGCGCTGCGCACGGCGTCGCACGCCTTTGCCCTGCGCGCAAGTGAACCGCCGGCCGGGCACGACGTCTGGCCCGAGTTCGACCGCGATGTGCTGGGAGGCAACTACCAGGGGCATCACGGCAACCAGCCGGGTACGGGGCCGGCCACATGGGTCTGGATCCTGCCCGAGGCACACGGCCACGACCTGCTGCAGGGGCTGCCCGCGGGGGAGTGGACCGTCTCGTCCTGGCTGTACAAGACGCAGCCGCTCGGGCCGCAGGCCGTGCCGCTCATGATGGGCCGCGTCGACGACCTGCCGCACGAACCGGTCACGTGGACCAATACACACAGCGGTGGTGGCCGCGTCTTCTACACCTCGCTCGGACATCCCGACGACTTCCAGCTGCCGGCATTCCGCCGCCTGCTGCTGAACGGCACCTACTGGGCCGCCGGGCTGGAGGTCCCGCGGGAGGCCATGGATCGTCAGCCTCCCGCCACACCGGCACCGGATGCGCGCGGCGCGAATTGATGTGTGGGAACGCCCGCACCGCGTGAGTTTCGCCAGAGGTCGTAGCGGGGAAACAATTCGAACCCTTCCAGACGCGACAACTGGCGACTCAGACAACGTGCCGGACTGCCGGCCGGCGCGTTGACCACACCTTGTGCGGGGTGTCGTGGTGGTGGATGATCATGGGGTGCGGTCGAGCCCTGGTAAGCTCGGTGAACGTCGGGACGGCTGGAGCGATCTCCCCGGCACCCCTCCGCGATGAGACCGCTTGAAGGTTGAAGCCTGGCATGGGAGGTAAGTCACAATGCGATTCGCCACAGTACACATGTGCTTGATGACTGGTCTGTTTGTGCTCTTCGGCTGTTCGCAGGGGGAAAGTCAGGTTCTGGTCACGGGGCAGCCTGTGTCGCTGGCTGATACGGAGGCCGCCCCCTATTGGCCGGCATTCCAGGGACCCCGCGGCGACAACATCTCCGATGACACAGGCCTGCTGCGCACGTGGCCCGCCAACGGACCGCGCGTGGTGTGGACCGCTGAGGGAATTGGCCAGGGATTCTCGTCGGTCAGTCTGGCGCGCGGCCTGATCTTCACGGCGGGGAACATCAACGACCAGAGCGTGGTGACCGCGCTGGATCTGGACGGCAAGATCCAGTGGCAGACTCCCGCCGGCGGCGCGTGGACAGACAGCCACCCCGGTACGCGCGGCACACCGACAGTCGACGATGACCGGATCTACTTCCAGAACCCGCTCGGCGAGCTGTTCTGTCTGGAGGCAGCCACGGGGAAACCGATCTGGAACGTCAACGTGCTGGAGCGGTTCGGCAGCAGTAACATCACCTGGGCGCTGGCCGAGTCGACCCTGGTGGACGGCGACCGCGTGATCAGCACGCCGGGCGGTCCCCAGACGGCGGTCGTGGCGCTCAACAAGATGACTGGCGAGACGGTCTGGCAATCGCCGTCCGCCGAAGGGGATCTGGCCGGCTACGCCACTCCGACGCTAGCCGAATACGAAGGGAAGCGGCTGCTGTTCACATTCACCAGCAAAGCCATCATCTGCGTGGATGCCGACACTGGCAAACTCTATTGGCGGGTCCCTCACGAAACGTCGTACGATGTCAACGCGCTCAAGCCGATCTTCCGCGACGGCCTGGTTTACGTCAGCAGCGGGTACGGCACCGGCTCGCGCATGTTGCAGGTGAAAGTGGCAGGCAATCAGGTGGAAGTGGAGGAAGTCTGGAGCAACCCGGAACTGGACAATCATCATGGTGGCGTGGTGTTGTGGGACGGCTATCTCTACGGCGCGAAGTTCGGCCGCGACTGGGCCTGTCTCGACTGGGCCACCGGCCGCACGATGTACAGCGCTCCGGGAGTGGGCAAGGGATCGCTTACATGTGCCGATGGCATGCTGTACACACTGAGCGAAAAGTCGCAGATGGGGCTGGTGGCTGCGGACTCCAAGTCGTTCGAGGTTGTCAGCCGCTTTCGGCTCCCGCGGCAGGGGGAAGGGCCCAGTTGGGCCTACCCCGTGGTCTGTGGCGGCCGACTCTACGTGCGGCATGACAACTACCTGTATTGCCATGACGTGCGCAGCCGCCCGTGATGCGCGGCCGGCAGAGCTGCACAGGCGGATGACGCAGCACGGGACGCGGCAACGGCATGCATGGGAGGCGCACAGACGATGCCGATTACCAGGGTGTTCATGGACTGGGGGCAGCCGGCACTGCCGGCCGTGGTGGAGCACTTGCGCGCGCGGTACCAGCGCGGTGACCTGCTGGATCTGGATCAGGTGGTGCTCATATTTCCCGGTGCGCGCGCCGGGCGCCGTCTGCTGGAACTGCTGGTAGAGCAGGCGGAGCAGCACGACCTGGTCCTGGTGCCGCCACACCTGCGCACAGTCGGGCAGCTTCCCGAACTGCTGTACGAATCCAAACGCCCGTTCGCCACCGATCTGGTCCAGCAACTGGCGTGGGTGCAGGCGCTCAAGGACATTGGCCCGGACGCGTGCCGACCATTCATTCCGCAGCTCCCCAGCGCGGACGACCACGCCAACTGGATGGAACTCGGCGGGCTGCTGCAGCGGCAGCATCGTGAGCTGGCGGCGGACGCCTTGAATTTCGCGGCGGTGGCGCGGCGCGGGCAGGCGTTGAGCGGCTTCCACGAGTCTCCCCGCTGGCTCTTCCTGAGCACCGTACAGGAACGCTACCTGGCCCTTCTGGACGAACTGGGGTTGTGGGATCTGCAGACCGCTCGCCTGTTTGCGATCAAGCACCGGGAATGCCGTACGGACAAGGACATTTTGCTGGTGGCCACGACCGACATGAACGTCGCCATGCGTCAGATGCTCGAGCAAGTGGCGGATCGGGTCACGGCGTTCGTGCACGCACCTGCCGTACTGGCCGACCGGTTTGACGAACACGGATGCCTGATCCCCGACGCCTGGCAGGACGCCCGCATCGATCTGCAGGCGGGTCAGATGCGGATCGTACAGGGACCGGCCGAGCAGGCGGACGCGGTGGTCAGCGTGATTGCGGGCTACGACGGGCGCTATCGCGCTGACGAGATCGTGGTGGGAGTGCTGGACGAGCAACTGATACCGCACCTGATGCGTCGTCTGGAACAGGCACAGCTTCCCGCGCGGTGGATGGTGGGCAAGACTGTCCGCGAGACCGCCCCGTACCGGCTGCTGGAGGCGCTGGGCAACCTCGTGCAGCGGGGCCGCTTCACCGACCTGGCAGCGCTGGTGCGGCATCCCGATGTCACTGCCGCGCTGGCCTCCCACGGAGCGACCGGGGACTGGCTGTCGCAGCTGGACGATTACTACCATCGGCACCTGCCGGCGCGGATCGGCCAGTGGGCGGGTGACCCCCAGGAGTACGCGACGCTGCGGCGGATCGGCGCGCACATCGAGGCGGTTGTGCGGCCGGTCCAGCGCGCGCCGCGTTCGCTGGCCGAGTGGGCGCCGGGCATCGTCCAACTGTTGCTGGCCTTCTATGGCGACAGTGTGCTGACCCCCGACGAACCGGACAGCTATTACACGCTCAAATCGCTCGAAGCCGTGCGCGCGGCGCTGGGCGAATTCCAGCAGATTCCCCCGCAGTTCGCCCCCACGGTTTCCGCTGCACAGGCGATCGAGCAGCTGCTGAAGCAGGTGGCGGACACGCAGCTTCCGTCCGCGCATGTGCCGGGCCAGTTGGAGCTCCTCGGCTGGCTGGAACTCCCGCTGGACATGGCTCCCGCGCTGATTGCCACGTCGTTCAACGAAGGCTGCGTGCCGACGTCGGTCAATTCCGATCTGTTTCTTCCAAACACATTGCGGCAACAACTCGAACTGCTGGATAACCGCCGCCGTTATGCGCGCGACGCCTATGCTTTGAGTGTACTGCTGGCGTCGCGCCAGAACCTGACGTTGATCGCCACCCGGCAGACAGCCGCCGGCGACCCGCTGGCGCCCAGCCGGCTGGCCTTCGCCACCGACCCGGACACGATGGCCCGCCGGGCATTAGCATTCTTCCGGGCGGAGGCGGGGAGCCCGCCCCGCAGCGCCGTGCCGGCAGCGGGCACTGCCGGCCGCTCGGGGTTCGTGGTGCGGCGCCCGGTGCCACTTGGGCAGCCGATCAGCGCGATCAGCGTCACGGCCTTCCGCTCGTATCTGGCGTGTCCCTACCGGTTCTATCTGCGCCACGTGTTGAAGCTCGCGTCGATGGATGACGCGGCCGAAGAGCTGGGCCCCGACACGTTCGGCACGCTGTTGCACGAGGTGCTCAAACAACTGGAGAACGAATCGATCCGGGATGAGACCGACCCCGATCGGATCCGACGCTTCCTCCACGAGACGCTCGATCGGTATGTGGCGGAGAACTATGGCGCCGAACAATTGCCGGCGGTGGCTGTGCAGCTGGCCCAGGCACGGGCACGCCTGGATGCGTTCGCCGTGTGGCAGGCGGAACGGACCAGGGACGGGTGGCGGATCGCGCATGTGGAGACGCCTGGCGGCAAGCCGCCCGCCCGGTTGAACCTGGGCACAGGGACCAGCATGACGTTGTACGGCCGGATCGACCGCATCGACCAGCGCGACGACCAGTGGGCGATCCTCGATTACAAGACCGGCGATACGCCCCGGACGCCGCAGGAGACGCACTTCAAGTCGAACGAGTGGGTGGACCTGCAGCTCCCGCTGTACCTTATGCTCGCACAGACACTGGACATCGAACAGCCGCTGCAACTGGGCTACATCGTGTTGCCCAGGGACGTGGCCAAAACCGGCCTGCTGCTGGCGGAATGGGATGACAAAATGGTGTCATCTGCTCATGAGCGGGCCAGGGAGGTGGCGCTGTCGATCTACAACCAGGAGTTCTGGCCGCCGGCAGCCGGGACCCCCGAGATACTGACCGAGTACGCAGCGATCTGCCAGGATCAGGCCTTTCGCCGTAACCTGGAGGACGGCGGCCGGCGGGAGGCCATCACGTGAACAGTGCGACGCATGTCCTGATCAGTGCCTCGGCCGGTACGGGCAAGACGTTCCAGCTGTCGAACCGCTACCTGGGGTTGCTGCAGCGCGGCGTGATGCCCGACCAGATCCTGGCCACGACCTTCACACGCAAGGCTGCGGGAGAGATCCTGGACCGCGTCATGGTGCGGCTGGCGGAGGCGGCGCTGGATGCAGACAAACGCCGGGAACTGGGGCGCTGGCTGCCGGCAGCGGAGCTGTCCGCCACGCGCTGCCAGGAGATGCTGTGGCAGATGCTTCGCCAACTGCATCGCCTGCGCGTGAGCACGCTGGACGCCTTCTTCGCGCAGCTGGCCGGCAGTTTCAGCCTGGAGCTGGGCCTGCCTCCCGGTTGGCAGATCGTCGACGAGCTGCAGGAGCAGTACCTCCGCAGCGAAGCGATTCAACGGACCTTGCAGGGCGACTCCACGCGGGAAGTACAGCGACTGGTGCAGCTGATGGCCAAGGGTACGGCGCAGCGGTCGGTGAGTGAACTGGTGCGCGATACGGTCGACAAGCTGTATGACCTGTACATGGCGACCGATGCAGAAGCGTGGCACCAGATCCCCCAACCCCGCCCCCTGCGCGACAAGACGCTGGCCGCGCTGATCCAGGAACTGCGCGACGCGCCGCTGCCAGAGAACAACCGGGCAAAGGATGGCCGGGCGGAGGACAGCCGGGCGGAGGACGCCCGGGACAAGGATCTGTCGGCCGCCGAAACCGGCGACTGGGAGCTGTTCATCAGCCGCGGCCTGGCCGCCAAAATCCTCGCCGGCGACACGACGTTCTACCGCAAGCCGATCCCGTCCGAGAACGTGCAGGTCTATCAGCGACTGCTGAACCAGGCCCGCGCTATCCTGCTGGACCAGATGGCGCGACAGATGGAAGCGACCTACGCACTGCTGGACAAGTTCCACAGCATCTACGCGCAACTCAAACGCCAGACCGGCGCGCTGAGGTTCGAGGACATCACACGCGCACTGGCCGCGCACGACCGCCTGGGGAGCATTGACCGCCAGTGTTTCCGGCTGGATACCCCCATCACACACCTGCTGCTCGACGAGTTCCAGGATACGTCGCTCGCACAGTGGCAGGTGCTGCGGCCGCTGGCCCAAGACGTGACAGCGGCAGCAACTGACGCTGGCGATGGCCCGCGGTCGCCCGGCGCCGTCCCGCCTTCGTTCTTCTGCGTGGGTGATGCCAAGCAGGCAATCTACGCCTGGCGCGGCGGCAGGTCCGAAATCTTCGAGGCACTGCCGCGCGAATTGCCCCACCTGACGCAGCAGCTGCTCACCGAGAGCTATCGCTCCTCGCAGCCGGTGATCGACATCGTCAATCGGCTCTTCAACCAGATGACACGCCACGGGAACCTCGAACGGTTCGCGGATCCGGTGGCGGCATGGTGCAAACGGTTTCCCCATCACACGACCGCCTGCCACGAATTCCCCGGCTACGTGGAACTCCGTACCGCGCCGGACGCTGCGGACGGAGACAGGGCCGACAATGTGAAGCTGACCTACGCCGCCGATCGGATCAAGCAACTGGTCGCCGCGGCGCCAGGCTGCAGCATCGGTGTGCTGACGCGCCGCAATGCAACGGTCAAGCAGCTGATCTATGAACTGCGGCGACGCAACGTCCCGGCCAGTGAAGAAGGAGGCAATCCGCTCACCGACTCTCCCGCCGTGCAGGTCGTGCTGTCGCTGCTGCGCCTGGCCGATCACCCCGGCGACTCGATTGCGCGGTTCCACGTGGCCCAATCGCCGCTCGCCACACACCTCAACTACCACGACCACACCGACGATACCCACACCTGGGCATTGGCGAGCAGCGTTCGCGGACAACTGCTCCACGCCGGCTACGGCCGGGCGATCCAGCGTTGGGCGGGGGCGCTCGAGCCGAGCTGCGATCTGCGCGACGCCAGCCGCCTCCAGCAGCTTGTGGAAGTGGCCTTTGGCTACGAGCCCCTGGCTACACTCCGCACCGTGGACTTCCTGCAGTACGTCGAGCTCGAACGCGTGGCCGATCCGACGGCCGCCGACGTGCGCGCCATGACCGTGCATCAGGCCAAAGGCCTGCAGTTCGATATCGTGGTGCTGCCCGACCTGGACGCGCCCCTGTCGGGCCAGCCAGATCCGTTTGTCGTGGGCCAGCCGTCCCCCACGGAGCCGATCAACTGCGTGTGCCTGCATCGCCGAGAGAGCATCCAGCAGCTGCTGCCGGACTCGCTCCAGAAGCTGTTTGCCGAAGCCACGCGGCAATCGGTGGAAGAAGCCCTGTGCGTGCTGTATGTCGCGGTGACCCGAGCCGTCTACAGCCTGTATCTGATCGTGAATCCATCGTCCCGAAGCGAGAAGAAGCTGCCCAAGTCCGCGGCCGGCCTGGTACGCGCTGCACTGACCGACGGCCAACCTTTGGCGGGCGACACTGTCGCCTGCTGCCACGGAGATCCGTGCTGGTACGAGAAGATCACACGGCGTCCGGCCGCCGGGCGGGACGCTCCGCAGGTCCAAGCTGTGCCACGCGTGAAACTCGCACCCATGCCGTCAGACTCGCGACTGGCGGTAACATCGCCATCTGAACTGGAAGGCGGGGCACGTGTCCAAGCCGCACGGGTCCTGAACCTGGCCAGCTCCGTCGCCGCCGCCCGCGGCACGCTCATCCACGCGCTGTTCGAGCAGGTCGACTGGCTGGATGACGGTGCCCCCGACCCGCTCCAGCTCCAGCACGCGGCACGCTCCACGCCCGCCCCCGGACTGGACGTCGACCAGCAACTCGCGGCGTTCCAGGACATGCTCCAGATGCCGGCGGTCAGCGCGGTGCTGCAACGCGCGTTTTATGAATCCCCCGACGACCCCGACCTGCGGCAAGCCCTGACCGCAGCCGGTGCCGGCACACCGCTAAAGCCGGTTGCCTGCAATGAGCGGCGGTTTGCCGTGCGCGACGAAGGACGCCTGCTGTCCGGAATCATCGACCGACTCGTGCTGCTCTATCACGGCGACCAGCTCGTGGCCGCGGACATCGTCGACTACAAGACCGACTCGGTCGCGCGCGATGACCCCACCCAACTGGACCGACTCGTGGAATTCTACCGGCCGCAGCTGGCGGCCTATCGGCGGGCCGTCGCCGCCATCTACCGCCTGCCGCCACGGCAGATCTGCGCCCGCCTGCTGTTCGTGTCGGCCGGGATCGGGCGAAGTATCGCGTGAAATAATGACGAATGACGAGATACCCAAGCACGAAGGAATGACGGATGACGAGATACCCAAGCACGAAGGAATGACGAATGACGAATGACGAATGACGAATGACGAATGCTGGGGGATGACTTGGCGTCATTCTGCTGCCCGCACTGAATAGGGGCCGAACCCGAACGTGCGGCGGACTTCGCTCGGGCTGGTCAGGCCGGCCCGCACGGTGTCGAGCGCGCGCTGCCACACGGGGACCATGCCGTTGCGAATCGCCAGCTGTTCCAGATGGCTGGACTCCCGGCGCGAAAGGATCGCGCGTCCCAGTTCGCTTTGATCGGTCACCAGCAACTCGGCCAGCACCAGGCGGCCCACGTATCCGGTGCGGCGGCAGGTGTCACACCCGACGGCCTGCCGGGCGCCAGTCTCCGGCAGACCGAGCAGCTGATCGGGATCGGTGATGGGGCGGGCGCAGGGGCACAGCCGCCTGACCAGACGCTGGTTCAGAATGGCCAGGGTGCCGCTGCGCAGCAGGTACGGCTCGATCCCCATATCACTCAGCCGGCTGATCGCCACCGCGGCGCTGCCGGCATGGAACGTGGTCACTACGACGTGCCCGGTGAGCGCCGCCTGGAACACCGTCTCGGCAGCTTCGCGGTCGCGGATCTCCCCCACCAGAATCGCCTCGGGGTCCTGCCGCAGAAGCGACCGCAGGCCCGTGGCGAGGTTGAGCCCGGCCGGCGGATTCACCTGTGCCTGCGCAACACCGTCGACCGCCACTTCGATCGGGTCTTCCAGAGACACGACCGACTTGCCCCCCTCCGCAGTGCGCACCAGCTCGCGCAGACACGCATAGGCGGTCGTGGTCTTGCCGCTCCCCGCCGGCCCGGAGATGATCAGCGCGCCGGATGTTTCGCGCAGCAACCGGCGGAGGGTCGCATCGATCTCGGGCGGAAAGCCCAGATTCTCCAGGTACTGGAACCGCTGCTGGCTGGCGAACAGCCGGATGACCGCCCGTTCGCCGTGCAGGGTGGGAAACGTGCTCAGACGCATCTCGATGTCGCCCGGCTTGTCGCGGATCCGCCCCTCCTGCGGCCGATCGCTGTGGTAGGTCAACAGCTGGGCCAGTACCTTGAGGCGGGACACTACATCGGCCGCATCGCCGCGGGGAAACACGCCGATCTGCTGCAGCACGCCGTCGAGCCGCCAGCGCACGTCGAGCCCGTCGCGGGTGGGCTGGAGATGCACGTCGCTCGCTCGGACCGCTCGGGCCGCATCCAGAAGCAAGTCGACGAACGCGATCGCGTAGTTCGCGTCCTTGACGCTGAGTCGGTCAAGTTGCTGGCGGATTTCCGGAGCGTCGGTCATCGGTCGCTGTCCTGCATCACTCACAACTGCGATACGGGGTCAGTGCCACGCGGCAGCACCGCAGTACATAGTATTGCACCAACCCGATGGCAACGATACTGATGGCCACCGGAATGGTGTGGCGGACTGGCGGGTTCGGCACGTCCGGATGAAGCCAGCCTGTGGTGGCCACGACCAGCGCGTAGGACACCACGCACGCCGCGGTCACCAGCCAGACCATGTGCCGGTCGAACGACAATCCAGCACTGGCCGCCATGCACAGATAGATGACGACCAGCGGACTGGCCGCGCCGTCGGCCGCCAGCGCGAGAAACAGGGTCAGCACCACGATGTCGGTCGTCTTCCACCAGTACAACAGCGACGGCCGCGCGCGGGGACGCATCATCAGGGTCTGGAAGATCCAGCCATACGCACACACCAGGGCGACCGTGAGCGTTGTCTGCGCGTGAAAGACTCCTCCCGATTCCGGACTGCCGCTGGCCAGGCAGGCCAGGTGATAGAGATAGAACGCGATCATGGTGACCAGGACGGCCGCCAGGCGGGGGCGGTGCCGGGCCCAGCGCAGCGCGCGCCGTCTCAGGCTCAGCGGCTTCGCATGGATCATGTCCCCGTCCAGGAACCGTTGCAGGTCGTCCGCCAGTGCGCTGGCTGATCGGTAGCGGTCCGCCGGCGCCTTGTTGAGGCACTTCATGCAGATCACGTTCAGATCGCGCGGAACGGCGCGGTTCAGGACCCGCGGCGGCACCGGGTCCTGTTCCAGCACGCACACCAGCGCCTCCAGGGCCGTGCGGAACGGAGGATGGCCGGTGATCATGTGGTAGAGGACGGCGCCCAAGGCGTAGATGTCCACGGCCGGGCCCGACTGCCCAACATGGCCGGTGGCCTGTTCCGGAGCCATGTACCCGGGGGTGCCGAGGATCTGGCCGGCAATCGTGATCGGCTCGCTGCGGTCGGTGCGCGTGGCCAGGCCGAAATCGGTGATCTGCGGCGTGCCGTTGTGGGTCAGCAGGATATTGCCGGGCTTGAGGTCGCGGTGCACAACGCCATGCTGATGCGCATAGTCGACCGCGCGGGCCAGGTCCCGGACCAGTTGGGCCGCCTCCTCCATGCCGAACCGGCGTCGGCGCAGTTCGGCGGCCAGCGTCGGGCCTTCGACATATCCCATCGCGTAATAAAGGTGTCCGGCGTGCGAGCCGGCATCATAGATGGGTACGATGCCGGGATGGTTGAGACTGGCGGCCATTTCGGCCTCGGCGTAGAAACGCTGCACCGCCTCCTGAGAAGCGAGATGGCGGTCCAGGATCATCTTCAACGCCACGCGGCGCTGCAGCTGCGTGTCGCGCGCCTGGAATACAATCCCCATCCCGCCCCGCGCAATCTCCCCCTGCAGTTCGTACTTGCCGCACTGCTGGAACGTCGCCAACTCGGCCCACTCGGCCCGTACCGCCGGCCGGTCCGCCGCCGTTACCCCCACCGTGTCGCCCCGGACAGAGCCGTCGCACCAGAAACGCTCGATCACCCGCCGGATCTGATCGCCGCGTTCGGGGAATCGCGACAGGTAGTCGCCGGCATCCACTGTCGTCTCGTCGCGCGTGCGGAAGGTGAGATCGGACAGCAGCAGCTCCTCGAACAGGTGCGATTTGAGCGGCTCCTCCACCGCCTCCAGATAGTCGCCGAGCCGCGGCTGCCGGCCGTTCCGCCAGGCGTCTTCAAAACGGTCGCAGATCTGATCGATCAGCGTGACATCCGCGAGCGGAAGCCGCACGGATGAATCATGCCCGCGGTCCGCCGTCATGAGTCGAGTACCTGGGACCAGATTTCCCGGATGCGCTGCAGCTTGCGTTCCACACTGCGCGTGGTCAGCTGGAGCTTCGCAGCGATCTCGTTGTTGGTGTAACTTTCGAACTTCCAGAGAGCGACCTGCCGCAGCTGCGGGTCCTCCAGCGCGGCAAGCAGACGCTGTCCCTCTTCCTCGATCATCGTCAGCATGGCGGGCGTCGGCAGGCCATCACCAAACTGCTGAATGCCCGGCGTTCCTTCTTCGCCGGACGGGCGCGCGAACACCGACTCGCCCCGCACCCGCCCCGCGCCCCGTTTTTTGCCGGAGAGCCGCCGCTGCTGATCGATCGCCTTGCGCGTCGTCATCGTAACCAGCACGCGCCACAGGTCGCCGCGATCCGTCATCTCCGCCAGACGGCCATGCTGGGCACCGTTGCACAGGCATCGAAAGACGCTCAACGCCACGTCCTCTTCGTCAGCCACCCGCCGAGGCGCGCTCCCCAACTTCTGCCGCGCGAGGCTTACCAGACGTTCAAAGTAGCGGTTCCAAAGATCGGCCACAGCCGCTTCATCACCCGCCTTGAGGCCCTCAATCCACCGCGTCACCGGATCGTCTTCGTCCATTGTGGCTGTTGATCTCCACACCCACTCTGCTGTTTCTGCCGTCTATTCTCCGCTCTCCCAGATTTTCAGCAGGTCGTCGGAGGCCTGGAAACGGATCGATTCGTCTTCAAGGATCTCCTGCGTCGCATCCAGCAGTTCCTGCCGGTCGAATACCATGGTCTCGTAGGCGCCGCCCAGCTTGAACGTAATGAACTTGCCGGCCGCCTTCCGGACCGTCTCCACCAGGTGCGCCAAGTTCTTGATCTCCACGTCGTCCACGTGGGTCACGACGGCAAAGATCTGGTTGTCGTAACCTTCCAACAGCGGACTGGGGATCGATTGGGGGCCGAGCACCACCAGCTGTTCATCCGGAAAACTCACCCGGTCGAACCAGCGGCTGAGCAGCGGATTCTGACGCATGCCCAGCAAGGCACTGGCCTGCGCCTGGCCGCGGAGTCCGGCGACGAGCTCCTGGGATGCCGGGGTGAATACCAGCGGGCCGCAGATGAAGTACGACGGGTAGCTGCCCGACAGGTGAGGGATCAGCAGCTCTCTGGAGTACTTCACCGGGACCTGGACTGCCATCGACTGGCCGCTGCGCCAGATCGTCAGATCGATCTGGCCGTCCTTGACCAGCTTGGGAATCAGGTACCGGAATGACAGATGCAGCTCGTTGCCGACCGATATATTCCCCTGATTGTCAATCGCCTGATCTCCAATGTGGGTGATCACATCCCATTCCTTCAACGGATACGATTCGTCGGGACACACAGGGCGCGTGATCATCAGGCCACCGGTATTGGCATCCAGGCCCAGTCTGTCGCGCAGCGCCTTGTTCTCCACCGTCTGCATGTCGTCGAACAGTTTGGGCTTGCCCCGGTACGTGCCGTCCGCCACGTCGTCGAGAAACATTCGGATCTCGTCCGCGGGAATCAGATAGCCAATGTTGTTCGCGCTCGGAATCATGCTGAACACCAGTCCAACGATCTTGCCGTTGGCGATGGCAGGGCCGCCGCTGTTGCCCCGATTCACCGGAGCATCCACCTGGATTCGCATGCCGGTCTCGGACTCCGCGTACGAGACATATTCGACGCGCGAGATGATGCCTTCCGTCACCGAGAGCTGATCGCCCCCTTCAGGATAGCCGTATGTGTTGACGGTGTTCTTGATCTTGGGGAGTTCGTCATCGAGGGGGAGTGGCGGGCGTTGGTCGAAAATCGCCTCGTCGTTGAGCTTCAGGATGGCCAGGTCCATGCCCGGTGCAATGGCCTCGACCGTGGCGGGAATCCGCTCGGTCGACTGAGCGGGCTGGACCAGCACGCGGCTCGCATAGAGGACGACGTGGGCGTTGGTGAGAATCCGCTTGCCTTCAATGATGGCCCCCGAACCCGAGATGTCACGCGGGTTGCTCTTCA
>Ga0123328_1001999_pt1 | contig 19047 bp, 12 predicted proteins | sample BioC12SIPDNA_2_FD_89702 | JGI IMG/M metagenome (GOLD analysis project Ga0123328, IMG submission 89702) | Anaerobic biogas reactor microbial communites from Washington, USA - Biogas_R1_A C12 SIP DNA | ecosystem: Engineered > Bioreactor > Anaerobic > Unclassified | place: Washington, USA...
TCCCGAGCTCCTGTTGGCCACGGAGAGTCGCAGCGGCGAGCACTGGATTCGACCGAACGCGGGGATCGTCTGCGGGCTGAGTTTCCTCTACCGCTTCGGGCCGTATGACGAGACCGAAGTGGGACTCACGCGGGCGGCCCTGCTGCACGAGAAGATCGTGCCGATGATCCGGTACCTGACCGCGACGCACGTCACCGGATCGCGGCCCACGAGCGACGGGCAGCCCTGGGGCGACGCGTGGCAGTCGGCCCACTGGGCTTGCGCGCTGGGTCAGGGGGCGTGGTTCCTCGGCTCGGACTTGCCGGCCGAGGTAGCCGACGAAGTCCGGCGGGTGGTGGCCCACGAGGCCGACCGCATCGCCGCCGCCGAGCCGCCGCACCAGATCCGCGACGATACCAAAGCGGAGGAAAACGCCTGGAACAGCACGGTGATGGCGATGGCCGTACTGCTGATGCCCGAGGATGCGCGTCGGAGCCACTGGGAGCGAGCGTTTCACAAGTGGGCGTTGTCGTCGTTCCTGCGGCCGGCGGATGAGCACTCGTCGGCCATCGTGGACGGCCGGACAGTGGCCGAGCAATTCACCGGAGCCAACATCCACGATGATTTCACGCTGGAGAATCACCACATCGTCCACCCGGACTACATGACCGCCTTCTCGCTGCACTTGGGCTGTGCGCTGGATTACGTGCTGACCGGCCGGGCGGTGCCCGAGGCTTTGCTGCACAACGTCGCGGGAATCTACGAGAACCTCAAATGGTTCACCTTGCCGGACGGCGGCTTGATCTACCCATCGGGTCAGGATTGGGCCCTGTTTCGCAACGTGGACTGGTTCTACGTGCATGCCTTGATGGCGGTATTCGGGCGGGATTCGGAGGCTTGGCCTCTGGCGGATCGCACGCTCGCGGTGATCGAGCGGATGCAGGCCCGATCGCCGAGCGGAGCGGTCTACCTGCCGGAGGAGAACTTCTTTCCCTCCGCCCAGACGGATAAGCTCTACCAGTTCGGGCTGGCGTGGCTGGCGATGCATTTTGCCGCAAGCGACGAGGCCGTCGAACCGCAACGGCGCGGCGTTCGCCGGCTGGACGCCGCCAAGATCATCCTGAACCGCACACCCTCGGCCGTGCACACCTTCAGTTGGGGGGCCAAAATCATGGCCCAGTGCGTGCCCTTCCGCATGGATCGCATGGTGTCGCCACACGACCGCAGCGGCGTCGGGTACATCCGCATCGCGGGCGAGGACAAGCCGTTGCCGGTGACCCTGGTCGATGTACGGGTCACGCACGGCGATGACACGTTTGCCGTGGATGCGCGGGTCGATCACGGCGAAGAGGCGATCCGCGCTCACTTGCACTATCGCTCTCACGCCGACGGGCGCTGGATTATGCGGGAGAAGCTCTTCGCCTTGCGGGACGTCACCACCGAGGAAGTCGCGACCGGTTTGATTGGCATTCTGAACAACGAGCACTGGGTATACGAGCGCGGCCGGCGGCAAGTGCGCCTCGGTGATCATGAGACTAGCGTGGTTGCGCGGGCGGGTACGCGACTGACCGCGGACGATGCGCGGGAGATCGCGATTGACTCCGTTTTGCGTATCACCAGCGACCGCCCGCTGCGTGTTCGCTATCAGGCGGCCGCGCAGCCCGAGAGGAGCCGCGTGACTGACGAGTTGGTCTTGAATCACCTGCCCGGCCGGCGCTCGTGGCGAGCCGGCGAAACCATCTCCGAATTCGAGGTGACCGTCAGCAGCCACGAGAACCCATGACGGTGCAAGTCGGTTGGTTCGGTGAGGCTCGTGACAGGCCTGCGCCGAATCGCAACTGTGAAGAAGCGGTTTCGCTTAGCGGCGAGTGGTTTGGCCTCACCTTAGGCCGCGGGCTATACTCGCGGGCATGGTCAGGCCTTGGTTCGAGCGGATTTCGCTGCGGTGTGGTGATATCACGAAGCTGGCGGTGCAAGCGAGTTGTTCGGTTCTACAACCAGCGCGGTACGGCAGAGCAGTGGATCAAGGAAGGCAAGAACGCAGTGAAGTGGACCAAGCTTTCGTGCCACGACTTCGCGGACAACTAAGTCCGGCTCCGGTTGTTAGTAGCGTTACGTGCCGCGGGCTTGAAATGGGGTCTAATCGAAAACACAGACCGGGCTTTCTCAGTGGGATTCAGCCCGCGCGGCAGGGGCCGCAATCAAGCCCGGGGGTAAGCGCCATGGAACATTCCGCGCGGGCAGAATCCCGCGGCGCTTTCACGGGTTTCGGGTGGTTTACTACAGAGGGGTTACCACTGTGAGATTTGGACAAGTCTTATCGGCCATGGCCTTGGTGCTGGCTGCCGTTTACCTTCCATTGTCTGGTGAGGAGTCTTCCACTTCTCCGCTGAAACTGCCCTGTGCGGATACATTTCAAGGGACCAGCCTGGATACTGCCTGGGTCGCCCATGTGGATCAGGGCAACACGCTCGAGCAGAGGGATGTACTTGCCATCCGTGCACGATTAGGCAGCAACGCTCACATCGCTCGCAAGTTGGAAACGGACTCCATTCGCATGAGTTGCCGGATCAAATGCAGCGAAGGCTCGTCGGCGGCGTCGATGCTGGTCTGGTGGAGCCGCGACAATTTCTGTCGTTTCGGCCTGAGCAAGTCCGGAAGCGGTCAATTGCAGGTCGAGGAAGTGCTGGGAACCTATCCGCGCATCTACAACCTGGGCGACTGGCCCACCGACACCTGGCGATATCTGACCATCGAATTGGGCAAGGATTGCATCCGGTATCTGGCGGGCGAGGATGAAAGCAACCGCAAGCGTGTGTGGATTTCGCGGCGGCCGCTGCGATTTGCCAAGGCTCCTGAACTGCTCGTGCTCGGCGAAGGAGCCGATGTGAACATCTTCCCCAAGCCGAGCCCGTTCCACAATCCGCCGGCACCAACCAGCGTCGGAGTCTGCATGATTGACGATGTCCACATCACGCAGTTGGACGCTGCGTGTGTTGAAGCGTCATCCGACGAGCTGGCAGAGATGGCCCTGGCCGAACGGGACACGCTGGCCGAGCAGGAAATGGCCGCCAACGATGGGCCGACCTTCGAATCCGTATCCCGCCATTACCCAGCCATGAAATGGCCGCGCGAAGCCATCGGGGTCAAGGAGCATCCTTTCACCATTGGCGTTGCCCACAACGGCTCGCTGCAGTTCACCGAAGACTCGGCTGACTACAATCACCCGAGGATATTCTTCGAAATCGGTGAACCGGGCTATCAATTCGCCACCGGCCCCACGCCTTGTCGACGGGCATTGCTCGATGGCTACATGCCGGTGGTGATTCTCCAGGATCAGCACGATGGTCTGGAACTCGAGCAAACCGCCCTGGGCCACAGCGAGAACTTCCTTCCCGAGCAGCCGCTGTTCGCATACGTCCGCTTTCTGATGGTCAATACCACCGCCCATGCGCGAAATATAAAACTGCACCTGCGGGTTCGGCCGGCCTCCGAAAAGTCGCCCGACCTCGCCTGGCAGTTCGATCTTCCCGCTGGCGGCAAGCGCACCGTCTGCGTCAAGGCGCCCTACGCCATCCTGGAATCCCCTGTCGCCGAACTATCCTCGGCTGAGTACGAGCAGAAGATCGGCCAGGTGCGCGATTATTGGAAAGCCGTGCTCAAACCGGGAAGCCTGTTTGAGATCCCCGAGCGGCGCGTGCAGGACGCCTACCGGGCGTGGCTGGCTTACAGCTTCCTCAATGTCCACAGGCGCAACGGCGTCGATCACGTCTGCGATGGGTCGGGCTTCTATACCTGCGTGTACGGCTACAGTGCCGCCCTTTACAGCAACATGTTGGACATGATGGGCTACCACGACCTGGCGGAAAAGTACTTCGACGCCCTGTTGAGCTTCATGCACGCTGACGGACTGCTGGCGGTGAATTATGGTGATACCGATACCGGCACCGCGCTGTGCACCATGAGCGACCATTACCGCATCACCCGAAACTCCGATTGGCTGCGCCGGCTTGCCCCGAAGATGATGACCATGAGCAACTGGATCATCGGGCAGCGGAAGTCGGCCGTGTCGCAGGCTGCTGCCCAGCCTGTCTTGACCCGCGGCTTGATCCGCTACAAGCCTTACGCGGACATGTTGCACCCGGCGGCGGATTACTATTCCAACAGTTACTTGTGCAAGGGCCTGGAGGCGGCCGCGGGTGTATTCGCCGAGATCGGCATGCAAGCCGAGGCCGACAAGCTGGCAAAGGAGAGCAAAGCCTACCTGGCGGACATCATGGCCTCGATGGAAGCGGCGCCCTTCGTGGATCAAGGCATGAAGATCATGCCTATCATACCGGATACCCGCGAACTGTGGCACGAATCTAACGAGAGCGCCAACGGGTATTACGGCTTGATCGCACCGTGCGTTCTGGAAACCGAAATCCTGCCGGCTGACGACCCGAAATCGGAAATGATTGTGGACGCCTTGCGCCGCCGCAATGGCATGAAACTCGGGATTTGTCACATTCATAACTGCGTCGACCATGCCTATAGCTACGGATACTGGATGACCTGTTTGCGGCGGGATGAAATTGAGCCGGCCGTTCTTGCCCTCTATGCTTCGATGGCCTATGGCATCACGCGCGACACTTACTCGGCGGTTGAACTCAGCATGGTCCGCACCGGCGAGAACTACTGGACCTTGCCGCACACCTATTCCAACACCCAACAACTGCGCCTGCTGCGGAACATGCTCATCCGGGAAGATGGCCAAGCCCTATGGATCACTCAAGCGACCCCGCGGGCGTGGATGGCGGCAGGCAAACGCATCGCGGTCAACCAGGCTCCGACCCGATTCGGCCCAGCCTCCTTCTCCATCGATTCCGGTCATGGCACGGCCAAGGTACACCTGGAGCCCCCCACGCGGGATCCGGTCGAGGCGATCAAGATCCGACTGCGTCCGCCCGGCGATCAGAGGATCCGCAGCGTCGAATGTACCCCCCCCGGCAAGGTCGAATTCAACGAGGACGTGATCATCCTCCAGGCACCGCGAAAACCGGTCGATCTGCAGATCACATTCTCACATTGACCAGAGCATTTCACGATTGAATGTAGCGATACCCGCAGTGCTGAAACCACCCGGCTGCGTCGGCGGCGGTGACCCATCCAGACGGATGGAGGACAGGATGGTCGTGGAGCACCAGTGCCCATGAGGCGCGGCGTCCACCCCCGTGCGGCTTGGGGGCGATCGTGCCCCGCTCACGCCGACGCTGTAGAAGCCGACGAATCCATGCTGGTGCAACGTCACCCGCGAAAGTAGGACCTTCCCGCGACGGCGAGGCCCCCTTTCGTGCCCCCCGCATGGCTGCCCAATCATCCAGTACACCCAGAGGCTGCGGCCAGAGGTAAGCCCGCCGTCGTTGGGGAATCCGGGGCATCCCGGTTTGAGAAACCGAAGGGCGGCCGGATCGCGGTCAGGGTGATTAACCACCTTGGGGATGAGGTCATGAAAGTGTTTGGGGTGGACTGAGGCCGCGCCAAACGTGTCGCGGCAGTGCGGCGAGTGGTTTTGCCTCACCTTAGGCCGCGGGCTATACTCGCGGGCATGGTCAGGCCTTGGTTCGAGCGGGTTTCGCTGCGGTGTGGTGATATCACGAAGCTGGCGGTGGGCGCGATCGTGAATGCCGCGAACACCTCGCTGCTGGGCGGCGGGGGCGTGGATGGGGCGATTCATCGGGCGGCGGGTCCGCGGTTGCTGGCCGAGTGCCGAACGCTCGGCGGCTGCCCGACCGGATCGGCGAAGCTGACGGGCGGTTACGACCTGCCGGCCAAATATGTCATTCACGCGGTCGGGCCGGTCTATCGGGACGGTCGTTCGGGCGAGCCCGAGCTGTTGGCCGGCTGCTACCGCACGGCGCTGAAGCTCGCCGTCGAGCATGGCATCCGGACGATCGCCTTCCCGGCCATCAGTTGCGGCGTGTATGGCTACCCGCTGGACGAGGCGGCCCGGATCGCGCTCGGCGAGACCAAGGCCTTCCTCGAACGCGAGGATAACATCGACCAAGCCGTTTTCGTGCTGTTTAATCAGGCCGCGTTCGAGGTTTACGAACGCGCCCGACAGGATCTGGCAAACCCATAGGCACCCTGAGATCGGAGTTGGCCCCGTGAAGCTTACCTGGCGTCGTCGGCGGTTGCACTTGCGTTATCCCTTCAGGATCGCTCGGAGACAGGATGACAACACCGAGAAGGAGATGCTGCTCATCCAGATCGAACACGGCGGGCACGTCGGGTGGGGCGAGGCGGCGCCGATCAGTTACTACCACCAGTCGCTCGACTCGGCGGAGGCGATGCTCCGCGAGGCGGCGGGTATGCTCGGCGACGACCCGTTCGCCTTCGACGCGGTGCTTGACGCCCTGTGGGCTCGGTTCGCGGACCAGTCGGCGGCCATCGCGGCCATCGACGGGGCGATGCACGACCTGGCCGGCCGCATTCTCGGCATCCCCGTCTGGAAATGGCTGGGCCTGGACCGCTCGCGCGCGCCGTTGACCTCGTTCACCATCGGCATCGACGACCTCGACGTCATCGCCCGCAAGGTGGAGGAGGCCGCTCAGTATCCGATCCTCAAGATCAAGGTGGGCACGCCGCGAGATGACGAAATCCTGGCCACGGTCCGCCGGGGTGCTCCGGACAAGGTCCTCCGGGTAGACGCCAACTGCGGATGGACCTCGGCGAACGTGCTGGAGCAGTGTCGTCGGCTGTCGGAGCGCTATCGGCTCGAGTTCATCGAGCAGCCCACGCCGGCGGGGGAACACGAGGTCTTGCCGGCCGTGCGCAAAGCCGGTCTCGGTCCGCTGGTCGCCGACGAGAGCTGCGTGGGTGTCGCCGACGTGTTGCGTTGCGTGGGACTTTTCGACGGGATCAACATCAAGCTGAGCAAGTGCGGGGGCATTCGGCGAGCGTTGCAGATGATCCACACCGCCCGCTCGGCGGGGCTGAAGATCATGCTCGGGTGCATGATTGAGACATCGGTGGGTATCGCCGCCGCCGCTCATCTCGCTCCGCTGGTGGACTGGATCGATCTGGACGGCCATCTGCTGCTGGCGGATGATCCCTTCGAGGGGCTCGGCGGTAGCGAGGGCCGGCTGACACTGAACGATCGCCCCGGGCTCGGGCTGGTGGAACGATGATCTTGACCCGGCGCGGTGCCGGGGTAGCGGGCTTTGCCTGTCACTGAGGATGGGGGCGTTTGTTGTAGGGCGGCTTCCAGATCCAGGGGAGTGCGCCGACCCGCCGGGCCCAGGTTTCCCACTGCGCGGCCATTTTCCTGGCTCGCCGGGGATGCTGTGACGCCAGATCGGTCAGTTCCGTGCGATCGGCTTCCATATCGTAGAGTTCCCATTCGCCGGCCGGCCCCTTGGCGACGAGCTTCCACTTGTCAACGCGGATGGCCCGATTGCCTTCGTGCTCCCAGTAGATCGCCTCACGGGAGATGGTTCCGCCTGTGAAGGCAGGCACGAGGCTTGCGCCCTCCATTGGCCGGATCTTCTGGCCTTGATGCTCGGCGGGATACGCGGCACCGGCCAGTGCTACGCAGGTCGCCATCAGGTCGATGACCTGCCCGGGCTGATGCTCGATCTCGCCGCGGCGGAGGATACCTTTCGGCCAGTGGGCGATGAGCGGTGTGGAGATGCCGCCCTCGTGGACCCAGTGCTTGTACTCGCGGAACGGCGTGTTGGAGACGTTGGCCCAAGCCTTGCCATATGCGATGTAGGTATCCGGCCCGCCGGGCATGACCTGTGGCCCACCGAGCAACGGGCGCCCGTCGCGGGTCTGCATGGGCGGCCAAATCTTGGGCTGCAAGTCGTCCGGCCCCATCGGCTTGAGATCCTCGAGGTGCCATTCCGGTTTGTCGACTCGCCCCTGCGGCTCGGCGCAGCCGCCGTTGTCCTGCAGGAACAAGATCAACGTGTTGTCGAAGAGCTTCTGTTTTTCCAGCTCGGCGACGATCCGTCCGATGCCCTCGTCCATGCGGTCGATCATGGCGGCGTAGACTTCCATGCATCGTGCCTCCCACGCTTTGTGCTCGACCTGGTCCCAGTTGCCGAACGAAGGCGTGGGCGGCCAGTCCGGTCGAGTCAGCCCGAGCTGGCGGAGCCGCTCGAACCGGGCCTTGCGGATGGGCTCGTAGCCTTGGTCGTATCGCCCACGGTATTTGGCGATGGCCTCTTCGGGGGCGTGCATGGGCCAGTGGGCGGCGGTGTGGGCGACGTAGAGGAAGAAGGGTTGAGCGGCGTTTGTCTGGGCGTGATCGGCGATGAAGCGTACGGCGTTATCGTTGATCGCGTCGGTGTAGTAGAAGCTGGCCGGCCGATACTCCGGGTCGTTGGCCGGCGTGATCATTCTGTTGTCGCGGGTCAACGTGGTAGGGTCGTAGAAGCTACCCGCGCCGGTGATGGTGCCGTAGAACCGGTCGAACCCGCGTTGCAGCGGCCAGTTGTAGGGCTCGTCGCCGGCCCGCTCGCGGTTGGTGACGTGCCATTTGCCGCACATGTAGGTCGCGTACCCGCTGGGGCGGAGCACCTCGGCGATGGTCACCGCCTGATGACTGAGGTTGCCCTGCCAGGGCTCGGGGCGTCCTTGGGGAGCGCCGGTCATGTGGCCCATGCCCGCCTGGTGCGGGTGCAGGCCGGTGAGCAGCGCCGCTCGCGTCGGGCAGCAGCGGGCCATGTTGTAGAACTGCGAGAAGCGCAGCCCGCCCGCCGCCAACCGATCGAGGACCGGGGTTGTGATCTCGCCGCCGTAGCAGCCGATGTCCGAATACCCCATGTCATCGCTCATGATGATGACGATGTTCGGCCGCGGTGCGGGACCGCTGTTTTGCCCTTGAGCGGTGTTCCACACACAGCAGACGAGCAACGCCGTTCGCAACCACTCACGAATTGAGCCACGAAGACACAGCGCTGACCTTGCCCGCAGCCCAAGGAGTGGTGAACCGCCGATCCGGCTCCGCCTGGCTTCGCCGTGACGAGTGGACGCCGATGAACGCCATGAAGAGACAGACCGGCCGGTTCGCGTCAAAGAGAGCACCACGGCGGCACTGAGGACACGGAGAAAGGACCGGCTCCTTTCTTCTCCGTGCGCTCCGTGTCTCCGTGGTGAGTCCTCCGGCTCGCGGAGAATCTTCGCGGCCGGAGAACAATCATGACTTCTGTCGTGCAAGGGCACAAAGAGCGTAGCCTGGTAAGGCAGTCTCATCTGCAATTCTCCTCGACGATCCACCTTGGTGCCTTAGTGTCTTGGTCGCTCCAATCCTTCGTGATTCCGGCGGCTGCAATGCCGAATACCCAAGGCGCAATGACCAAGCCCGAAACCATAGCTGCGGTTGCGTGCGGGAACCCTCGGCATTCGACATTCGGGCTTGCTTGGTCATTGGTGCTTCGGCATTGGTCATTCCGTTTGCAGCCGGCATGTTAACCTACGCGGCTCTGCCTCGGTCACGCCTTCGGCTCGTATTGGGGGACCTTCATGAGTTCTCCGCCTTTCATCGCGGACTGGTGGGCGATGATGCCGGGGACGGTCTCGGCCAGGGCTTCGTAGATGTCGATAGCCGGCCGGCGACGCTTGACCAGTGAATCGACGAACTCGTGCACGATGGAGGTCCAGGATCCGCCGTGCCCGCAGTCGTGGCGCAGGGGCTCGGGCAGCATGTCGGTCTTCCAGTGCTCGATCAAGGGCTGCGGCCGCGGTGGCGTGGACGCCGAGGTCACGAAGGCACCCGCACCGCGCGGATCGGGCATGTAGTAGTTCATCTTGGTGCCGTACCAGGTGGCCCGTTCGGCGAAACCTACCTGCACATGCCAGAAGACGGACATCTTGGCGAAGTGCCCGCGGTTCGTGCGGCACAGGGCGGTGCAGTTCCAGAAGGGGTTTTTGTAGGTATTGTCCTTGAGGGCTTGGGTGTCGTCGCCCCAGCCCATGCAAGAGACTTCGGTGATGCGTTCGCCGGTCACACCGGTCAGGAAGGCGGTCGAATGCGACGGGTAGTGCATGGGCGGGAGGCCGTAGCGCCAGGTCCGTCCCTCGGGCGTTTGCCAGTAGGCCATGTGCGGGCCGGTGTGGTCGTGGTAGTACTCGGCTTCGACGTGGACGATCTCGCCGAACTTGCCCTCGTTATACCATTGCCGGGCGGTGATGGTTTCCTGGCGATAGAAGCTGGTCTCGGACATCATGTAGGTTAGACCGGTGCGTTTCACGGTGTCGAGCACTTGCTCGCACTCCTCGACGGTCATGCCCAGGGGCACCGCGCTGATCGCGTGCTTGCCGGCGTTGAGCACCATCCGCACGTGCCGGGCGTGGTCGGGGGCGGGCGTGTACACCGCCACGGCATCGATATCCGGGGCAAGGATGAGCTTTTCGAGCGACTCGTAAGCGGTCTCGCAGCGGAAGGTCTTCATCAGGTGCTCGCGGCGATCGGAGCGCAAATCACTGACCCCGGCCACCACGGCGTCGGGATGCTTATGCCAAGGCAGGCACGATCCGAAGCCGCCGCCGACCACGCCCATGCGGATGCGGCGGTCCGCCGTGCGCTCCGCGGCCCATGCCAACCGGGCCGGCGACGCACCCAGAAGCCCCACGGCCGCTACGGCGGAGTTGGCCAGAAAGACCCGGCGCGACAAGGCCTCCGCGCTCGCAGCCCGATGTGTGTGGTCTGCCATGCGGCGTTCTCCTTTTCGGCGAGCGGGTCCCAGTAGCTCGGCAGCTCATGCAAGCCGCCGAGTTTGTGCCCCGGCGATTGTCGCAAGGGAAGCCGCAATGGAATCCGGCGCCGCTCTCGCAAAAGGCGGGGATAAACCCCGCCGCTCGCTTGAGCGAGCCCGCCTCGCGCTTGAGCACCCTCGCCGCGCGCTTGAGTACCTGCAACGTGCTTGGGACGCCAGCCTCTGTGCCTTCTGCCTTTGTGCCCTCTGCCTCTTCGCCTTGCACTACTCCTTCATCGCGACGTCCACGGTGGCCAGATCATCGAACCGATCGATTTTCACCCCGCCCGCCGAAGCGATGCCTCGCAGGAGGAGCACGCGAAAGAGTGGATCGTTGAACGTCCAGTTGTAGTGGCCGAGGATGTTCACATGCACGCGGCCCTTGCCGGCCTGCCGGTTCCAGATCAGCGGGATGCGGACCATCTTGCCATCGCCGTCGTCTTCCGTGCCCGTCGCCAGTACCTCGATCCCCGCCGGGTCGCCGGCCAGCCGCCAGTAGGTTTCGTCGTGGAAGTGAAGTTTCCTTCCGGCCAAGCCTCGCAGGAAAGGTACGTTGCTTTGGTCGGGGAACTCCAGGTCCAAATGGCCGTGGCGATATTTGCCGCTCGGCCGCCAGCACAAGCCGAGGCACTTGCCGACGTGCTCGGCGTTATCCGCTCCATCCACCGCGTAGTGCAGCAGCACGATCCCGCCGCCGCGAGCGAGAAACGCGTCGATCTGTTCGTTCAGTTCCCGAGGCCAAGCCTTGTGCTTGAAGATCACGAGTACATCGGCGGACTTGAAGTCATCATCGCTAGGCGTCTCCCAGGCGGTGGTGACCTTCGTTTGCGGCGCCGCGGCCAGTAGCTTCTGCCAAGCCTTCTGCCACGCGGGGTAATCGTGCTCGCCCGGGCCGTGGTCCTTGGGACCGGCCACCAAGGTCACATGCAGCGGACGGTACCGAGCGGTAGCCCGGGCATCCCGCGGCTTGGCGAGCAGCGGCGTCAGTTCAGCCCGCGTGCGCTGTGGTGGGGCATCCTTACCCATGTCTGCCGGCACAGGCACCAGCGTCGCGCCGCCCGCTTCCGCCGGCCGTGTCGCTGCCGGCTCGGCCGCCTGGGCGACCCACGCCAAGCCCATGGCCGCCATCATTCCCCACATCAGCCGCCAGTGGTTCCTCAGGGCAACGTCCATGGCATGTGCTCCCGCATGACAAGCTTCCGACCAATCGCTTCCTTGACCTGCAAACCTGCGAGCGCTCGGGCACCACCTTGTCGCTTGAGGATGGTGGTGCGGACGGCACACACACATCTTGCATGATCAGAGATTACACACGTGCGACCCTGACCGCCAGTGACCGGCCAAGCAGGTATTGATCCTTCGCTAATCGGGTTGTAGCGTACCTTGGCCGAGGCGCTCTGTGCAGGGAGGATAGCGAGGTCCTTCTGACTTCGAGAATCTTCGCGGCCCAAACAACGTGCCGATATGGGAGGACACCCATGCCGAGACCAACGATCTTGAGGTTGATGGTGCTGGCACTTTGTCTCGTGGCAGCGGACGCGTTTGCCGCCGAGGCGACCAATCGCCCCAACATCCTCTTCGTTCTGATCGACGACATGGGATACGGTGGTCTGAGCTGTTACGGCGGCAAGCGAGTCGAAACGACGCATATGGACGCCCTCGCCCGCGAAGGCGTCCGCTTCACGCAGTTCTACGTCAACGCTCCGATCTGCAGCCCGTCGCGCGTGGCTCTGACCACCGGGCAATACCCCGGCCGATGGGGGATCACCTCGTATCTGGACCATCGCGAGGCCGATCGTCGGCGCGGACAGGCGGACTGGCTTTCGCTTGAGGCTCCCAGTCTCGCCCGGTTCCTGGCGAAGGCGGGCTATTACACCGCCCATGTTGGCAAGTGGCACATGGGCGGACAACGCGACGTAGGAGACGCACCGCTGATCGCCGAGTATGGCTTTGCCGCCTCGCTCACCAACTTCGAGGGGCTGGGCGAGCGTGTTCTGCCCGTTTTCGAGCCCGGCCCGGATGGCCGGCCGTTTGAGCATCGGCCCACGCAGATGAATGCCCGGCTCGGCGGGCCTATCCAATGGGTCGATCGGCACAAGGTCACCGAAGTCTTCGTGGATCGGGCGATCAAGGAGATTCAGAAGGCCGTCGAAGCCGACCGCCCATTTTATCTCAATCTCTGGCTCGACGATGTGCATACGCCGCTGCAGGCTCCGCCCGGCCTGCGTGGGGACGGCTCGCGCGAGGCGAACTACCTTGGCGTTATGAAGGCGATGGACACGCAGCTTGGCCGTCTGTTTGATTTCATCCGTTCACAGCCCGCGCTGCGCGACAAGACGCTGATCCTGCTGGCCAGCGACAACGGACACGAGCCGGGCTGCGGCTCATCGGGGGGCCTGCGCGGCAGCAAGGCCACGCTCTACGAAGGCGGCATTCGCAGCCCGCTCATCGCCTGGTACCGCGGCATCCCCGCCTCCGCCGTTGGTACGAGCAACGATCAGACTCTTCTGGCGGGCATGGACCTGCCGCCGTCCCTGCTGGCCATGGCCCATGTGCCCCCCCCGGACGATGTCGTATTCGACGGGCTGAACATGGCGGAGGCTCTCTGCGGCCGGGCCACACCCAAACGCAACCAGCCGATCATGTGGGTCCGCCCGCCGGATCGACCCGGTCCCAATCGCGGTTGGCCCGATCTGGCCATCCGCGACGGCGATTGGAAACTGCTGGTCAACCGCAACGGCTCGAAGCCCGAGCTGTTCAACGTGATCGATGATCCTCACGAATCCACCAATCTTGCCGACAAGCACCCCGAGATGGTTCAGCGTCTCAGTGCCCGGGTGATCGAGTGGGCCAAGCACAATGGGGGCAGACCGACTTCTCGCGGTTCTTCGGGCGACGGGCAATGAAACGCGGCTGGCCAGTGCCCTTCATGCCTCATCGTAGCGGTCGCCCCCCGTGGCGACCGGCGTGTCCATTGGAAATCCAGCGTCCTCCAGGGGCGGCGGCCGCGGCAGGATTTCTCGAACACTTCACGCAATGGCGTGGCGGCCATCGCTTCTGGAGCCCGGCGAACTCGCAAGGAATACGCCGGTCGCCTCGGGGGGCGACCGCTACGATGAGCCCTGAAACGCGCCAAGTTCTGGGGTGCATCCGAGTTTCAGGGGCACTGGGTGGCACTGGTCTGTATCCAGACCAGTGGTTGTCCGCGTTTGGCCACGGGTCGGAGTACCGACCCATGCCACCCACGATACTTCGCTTTTGGCAACTTGCCGCTGAACGGCGGATGCACCCCAAGTCCTGCGCTCGCGTGCAAGGGCTCGCGACACCGGGGGGAGCCATGCTATAAGGGACCGTTTGTCGTCCGAGCCAGGGCCGGCCGATGGTCCAGTGGAAGAACTTGCGAGGTTTGCATGAGTGCATTGTCGTCATCCTGTGATCGTCGGCCGGGCGCGGCCGTGCTGGCCCTGGTGGTCTGCGCGGGGCTGTGGAGCCTGGGCGGGCCGATGATCAAACTGCTGGGTGGGGCGGGCGGCGTGGTGGCCCCGACGACTGGGCTGGCCATCTCGTTCTATCGCTGTCTGATCGGGGGCCTGTGCTTTGTACCTTTGGCCCTGGCCGCCTGGCCGACGCGACGCCGGGCTACCCCCGCCTGGCTGGTGGCCTCGGTCGTGAGTTTCACGGTGATGACCGCGGGCTTCGTCCTGGCGACGGTGCATACCACCGCGGCCAACGCGATCATCCTGCAATACACCTCTCCCATATGGGTGTTTCTGTTGTCCCCGCTCCTGCTGGGTGAACGGCCGAGCCTCGCCGAGGGGGTCGTCCTGCTGGCCGCCATGGCCGGGGCGGGCATCATCCTGTTGGGCGACGGCGACACGAATGTCGCGGGCATGGTCACCGCCTTAGTCAGTGGAGTGGGCTACGGCATGCTGACCGTGGTACTGCGCAAGCTCCGGGGCGTCGGAGCCGGCTTTCTGGTCTGTATGAATTGCCTGGGGTCGGCGGTGCTGTTGATTCCCGCGGTGGCATGCTTTGGCTCGTTCTCCCTGACCGGCGGGCAGCTTGTGCTCATCGCCCTGCTGGGCATCGTCCAGGTGGCCGTGCCCTACACCCTCTTCTCCTGGGCCTTACAGCACATCGAGGCCCACCGCGCCGCCCTCATCCTTCTGCTCGAAGTGGGCCTCAACCCCACCCTCACTTACCTGACGGTGGGCGAAGAAGTGTCGACCGCCACACTCATCGGCGGCCCGCTGATCTTGCTCAGCGTCGTCGGGTGGATCGTGCTCGGCCAGCTTCGCGCCGCCCCGGTGGGCGAACCAACGAGAAGCTAGTCCCCACAGGTGTACACCGGCTGGGAGTGTGCGGGGCGTAACTCGTCATCTGCGAGCGAAATGACCCATGAAGTCCGAATGACCCATGACGAACGTCCCCGCTCGCGGTTGGGGTTCGGGCTTCGGGCTGGGTCATTGATTGGTCATTGGGCCTTGGGCATTCGCCATTCTGCCCCGGGAGCCAGGCGGCCAGCGGGTTGCCCCCAATTCAATCGGGCGGGAGGCGAGTTGCGCCCGAGTGTGCGTACCCGCGCCTCGGTGTCGCGGAGTGGTTGCCCCACGTCGGACACGCCGAGGCCTCCGCCCTGTCCTCAGACGGGCGTGCTTGGCGTTGACGCCGCCAGCCTTCTCCGAGCCGAGCTTCGCTTGATGATGGTCACGAGGAACACGATCGTGGCTGCGAGGCAGCAGAGTCCGCCGAAGACCGCACCCAGGGTGGTCATCAGGATGGTGCCGAGGAGCCGCCCCAAGAAGCTCTCGCCGACGGCGATCACGGTCTGTTCCGCCACATCGGCAGATAATGAACCTGCCACGCGGTATTCACCCGTCTGCGAGGCATCGAATCTGGACAATGCAACCCCCTCGCGGGCCCCCATCGTGTAGGTTTCGTTCGCCCCGCCGGCCTGCACAGGCACGGGTTGGCCGTCGGGGCCCGTGACCGCCACCTTGAGAGTTGGTAGATTCTTCGGATTCGAATACGTCTGCCCGTCCACCCAGCCACTGTACTCGTGATAGATGGTCAGCGTCACCGGCTCGTCTACCTGCACGACACCTTCGCCGGGCACGACGATCCTCGTGAATCCTTCGCCCGCCTGCATGATCATGCGGATCATAGAGATCGTGCAGCCAGCGGCCACGATGAACCCGACCACCAGCAACGCGGCGGCGAGCCCGTATAACCATCGTCCCGGACGGATGCAATCAACGTCTGTCATCTCTGTTCTCCCTTGGCCCTATATGACGACGCACCTCATGGTCCTGCTGAGCCGAGGGGATTATCACTCCAGGTGCACGGTATGGCAAGTACAGCGAGCAAGAAGACCTAGGGGGCGAAGGGCGATCCAGGGCCGAACCTCGCCGCAACTCCACGGGCGCAGACAATGCAGGCTGTCGGTTGGGATTCCCCGAGCCACTGCCAGGCAAGGAGGGGGGCCGGCCGACCTCGGCACGAGGCCGCGCCTGACCGCTTATGCCCTTTGAATCCCGCGTGATCTTCGCTATCATCGGCCCTGTGGATTTCTGAGTTGCGCAAACTGACGGCTTTGCGGATGCGGGTGACCGCGAATCCAACGAGCCCCGGGCTTCCTGTGTGTCTGGCGTTTTGCGGAGCTGGCGCTAAGCCCGGCGTTCACGCCGGGTTTTCGGAGCGTGTCGGGCGAATGCGTGACCCCGGTTCACCGGGGTTCTCGATGGGCGGCTTAAGCCATGAGGGATACGTGCTGAGCGGCCGACCGGGCATGAATGCCAGGCCCAGCGCGGATAACGCAGTGTCCAAGTGAGACACCAAACACACGCAGAGCCCGCGACTCGCTGGCCAGTATCGGGCAGTGTGAGTTCAAGCAAGGTGATCGATGGCATCAACAAACAGCGGAAACGCGGACTACAAGCCGCTATTGGATCTTCGAGAAACCGAACGGGCGATCCGGCTGATCAAAGAGCACTTCCAGACGCATTTGGCTCTGGCGTTGAATCTGCTGCGAGTCAGTGCGCCACTTTTCGTTCTCGCGGATACCGGCATCAACGACAACCTGAACGGCATCGAGCGTCCGATCACGTTTCCGATCAAAGCCATGGGGGAGCGGCGGGCCGAGATCGTGCAGTCGCTGGCCAAGTGGAAGCGGATGGCCCTGGCCCAGTACGGGTTCGCTCCGGGCGAGGGCATCTACACCGACATGAATGCCATCCGCCCGGATGAGACGCTCGACGATATTCATTCGATCTACGTGGACCAGTGGGACTGGGAACGGGTCATGCACCCCGACGAGCGGAACTTGGGGTTCCTGCACGCGATCGTGGAGGGCATCTACGACGTGATTGTGCGGACGGAGCAGCGGGTGGCGGAAGTCTACCCCGCGATCCAGCCGATCCTGCCGCCGAAGATCGAATTCGTGCACAGCGAGGAGCTGGAGCGACGTTTTCCCGAGCTGCCGCCTCGCGAGCGGGAGAGCCGGATTTGCCAGGAATTGGGAGCGGTCTTCGTGATCGGCATCGGTGCTCCACTGTCCGACGGTCGGCCCCACGACGGCCGAGCCCCGGACTACGACGATTGGTCCACGCCCACCGAGCGAGGCCAGGGTCTCAACGGCGATCTGCTCATTTGGAATCCTGCGATCGGCAGGGCCTTCGAGCTCTCATCCATGGGCATCCGGGTGGACGCCGCCGCTCTGGAACGGCAACTCGCGGCCACACACAACCAGGACCGTGCCGGGCTGCTTTTCCACCGTCGTCTGCTGGCGGGCGAGTTGCCGCAGACCATCGGCGGTGGGATCGGCCAGTCACGCCTCTGCATGTTCTACCTGCGGAAGATCCACGTCGGCGAGGTGCAATCGAGCATTTGGCCTGACGAACTCCGCGAGGAACTCAGACAGCGCAACGCCATGCTGCTGTAGCGCATCCCCTGTTCACGGCCGCCGTCGGCCCGCCACACGGCCTACCCGCCACGCCGGACAGGCTGCGGCGGGGCGGACAAGCTGCGGCGGCCGAAGTCCATCGTAGCGGCCGCCTCCTGCGGCGGCCGGAGTCCATCGTAGCCGCCCCCTACGGCGGCCGGTGAATTTGGAGAGAATGACGCCGGTCGCCACGGCTCGGCTGAGCTCGCCGAAGTCTGGGGGCGACCGCCACAGTGGCTCGGAGAACGCTCTGGGGTGTAACTCGCCGTCCGTCGCCAACAGATCCTGGGCTTTGAAATAGGCTCCGGCAGTAGCGTTCTCGGGCGGGAAGATCATGCCGAACTCATGGCGCACCCATTCGGAAGTGAACCTGTGGTTGGCCTCGGTCCGGTTCGTGCAGACCAGAGTGCCGTCCGAATCCCGCTTGATTTGGATCTGCACTCTGGCTTCGAGAGTCTCGGCCGCCTTGTTGCGGACCCAGACTTTCCAGGAGAGCGGCCGCTCGGCCTTGGCTTCCGCGTAGTACAAACAGCCGCAGGTTTCCCAGTCGCCATTCAGAACATGGATATCCCCACCGCCGAAGGGGTCGTCGCTGCCGACTTTCTCGACGGTGAAGGGGAAGGTGTAGAAGAGTCTATCCGGCAGGTAGAAATCCAGCACGTAGGCGCCCGGCTTGGCCAGGTCGACCGAGCCGTCGGACACGGTTTCTCCGGTGCTCAGGTCGGTGGTCTTGTGGATGCCCAACAGCGTGTAGGGTTTCTTGGTCGCGAAGTTGTCGGGCTTCCAGTCCCACTGGGCGTGGGCAAGCTGGCTGCCAATACATACCGCCGCAACAACAATCCATGGTCTGATCATGAGAGATGATCCTCCAGCCGAGACCTGCTTGGTCATGGCGCCTGGTCACGTTGCCAAGCCCTCGACGGATTGCACAACACCAGCCGCGCCCGCGCCTATGTCGCATGAAGCCTCTTACAGGGCTCCGCTGCACGATCGGCCCGGTGACAGCGCCGGCGATTCCGCTCCCAGCAGATGACCAACCGGAACCCGAAGTGGAAGCACATCGCACGCGATCCAGACCCGCAGACCGACCGGCACACCCTTCAGGCCACCGTGAGCCCCGTCGCCCCACCCTGACCGGACGCCAGACGGGGGCGGCGTGCCCGCTGGCCAGCCTCGAATCGGCCCTCAAACACCGCGTCCAACCCCATGCCCGCCGCCGCCACGCCGCGCTTTCTTCCCCGCACACCACCGGCCGGCGTTCTTGATTGTCCCGGCCCGGCCGGATATCCTATACCCCGTGGTTTTCAGCCACCGGCGGGTAGGTAGCTCAGGTGGTAGAGCAACGGACTGAAAATCCGTGTGTCGTGGGTTCAACTCCCACCCTGCCCA
>Ga0123328_1002000_pt1 | contig 19042 bp, 16 predicted proteins | sample BioC12SIPDNA_2_FD_89702 | JGI IMG/M metagenome (GOLD analysis project Ga0123328, IMG submission 89702) | Anaerobic biogas reactor microbial communites from Washington, USA - Biogas_R1_A C12 SIP DNA | ecosystem: Engineered > Bioreactor > Anaerobic > Unclassified | place: Washington, USA...
TCCACGTTTTTCAACAAGATGGCCGGGCGGCGCATCGCGATCGTCGAGGACACGCCCGGCGTCACGCGCGACCGCGTGTACGCGGACTGCGAGTGGCAGACGCGCAAGTTCAACTTGATCGACACCGGCGGCATCGACCCCAACAGCGAGGACCCGCTCTTGATCCAGATGCGAAGGCAGGCCGAGATCGCGATCGAGACCGCGGACGCGATACTGTTCTTCGTCGACGGAAAGCAGGGGATGACCGCGGACGACGAGACGGTCGCCGACCTTCTTCGCAGGAGCGGCAAGCCTGTGATGCTCGTCGTCAACAAGATCGACAGCGCCTCGAGGCTCAACGACGTCTACGATTTCTACCAGTTGGGGATCGGCGATCCGATCGGCATCTCGTCGGTGAACCTGTTGAACTTCGGAGACCTGCTCGAGGAACTGATGAAGCTGCTCCCCGAGTCCGACGAGGAGGAAGAGGAGAGGGACGCGGTTCAGATCGCGGTCGTCGGAAAGCCGAACGTCGGCAAGAGCTCGCTGGTCAACCGGCTGCTCGGCGAGGAGCGCGTAATGGTGTCCGACATCGCGGGCACGACGCGCGACGCGATCGACACGCGCTTCAGGGACGGCGACGACGAGTTCGTCATCATCGACACCGCCGGCATCCGCCGCAAGCGGTCGATCGAGTACCAGTCGCTGGAGCGGTTCTCGGTCGTGCGCGCGCTCGCGGCGATCGACCGCTGCGACGTCGCGATCCTTTTGATCGACGCCGTCGAGGGCGTGACCGAGCAGGACGCGAAGATCGCCGGCTACATCGACGAGGTTGGCAAGGCCGCGATACTCTGCGTCAACAAGTGGGACGCGATGGAGAAGGAGACCGGCACGCTCGAAAAGTACGTCAAGGACGTGCGCGAGGGGCTCAAGTTCATGGCGTACGCGCCGGTCCTGTTCATCTCGGCCCTGACCGGGCAGCGGACGAACCGGGTGCTCGACACGGTGCGCTCGGTCTACCGGCAGGCGAGCCGCCGCATCACGACCGGCGTCTTGAACGACGTGATGGCCGACGCGCAGGCCGCGCTGCAGCCGCCGTCGACGTCCGGCCGCAGGCTCAAGATCTACTATGCGACGCAGCAGGGCGTGCGCCCGCCGACGTTTTTGCTGTTTGTCAACGACATGGAGCTTCTGCACTTCTCCTACGAGCGGTATCTGGAGAACCAGTTTCGCAAGGCCTTCGGCTTTGAGGGGACGCCGCTTCGGTTTGTGCTGCGGGAGAAGGAAAAGGGCGGGGACTGAAATTATGGGGCGCGAGCCCTGGAGGGAATCGAAATGATCTGGCGCTATGCGGTAATCGCGGTCGCGGGTTACCTGCTGGGGAACATCTCGATGGGCATCATCGTCGCGAGCCGCTACAAGATGGATATCCGCAACTACGGCAGCGGCAACGCCGGCACGACGAACGTGCTCCGGACGCTGGGCTGGCTCCCGAGCGCGGCGACGCTCGTCGGCGACGCGCTGAAGTCGTTCGCGGCGGCGTCGCTGGGCTGGTGGCTCGCCGGCGACCCGGGGCTGCTCGTCGGCGGCCTGTGCGCGGTCGTCGGCCACAACTGGCCGGTGTTCAACGGCTTCCGCGGCGGCAAGGGCATGGCCTGCGCGCTGGGCATGGTGTGCGCGCTGAACTGGCCGGTCGCGCTCGGGCTCCTGGGGGTCGAGGTGCTGATCGCGGGGCTGACGGGCTACGTGTCGCTCGCGTCCATCGTCACCTCGGCGCTGTTCCCGGTCGTCATCGGCTTCATCTACCCCGAGAGCGGCAACTTCTGGGTGTACCTAAGCTTCGCGATCGTGCTCGCCGCGATCACGATCTTCAGCCACCGCTCGAACATTAGGCGGCTCATCAATGGCAACGAGAACCGCATCAACTTCAAGAAGATCCGGGTGAAACCCGACGAGACGAAAGGATGAAGGACATGGCGAACAGGTACCTGATTGGCCTCGACATCGGCACCTCCGGCGCAAAGTGCATACTCGTCGACGAGCGTGGCGCGGTCGCCGCGTCCTCGACGCAGGAATACCCGCTCCTGACGCCGCGCGCGGGCTGGTGCGAGCAGCGCCCGTCCGACTGGTGGGGGGCGGTCGTCCGGGGGCTGAAGGCGATCCTCCCGAAGGTTCCGGGGGATTCGATCGCGGCGCTGAGCTTCTCCGGGCAGATGCACGGGCTCGTCGCGCTCGACAAGGACCGCAACGTCATCCGCCCGGCGATCCTCTGGTGCGACAGCCGCACACAGCGCCAGTGCGACCGGATCACCGAGCAAGCGGGAGGGCTTTCCGGGCTTTTGACCTATACGAACAACCAGATGCTTGCCGGCTACACCGGCGGGAAAATCCTCTGGCTGCGCGACGAGGAGCCGGAGAACTTCGAGAGGATGCGGACCTTCGTCTGCCCGAAGGACTACATACGGCTCAAGGTGACGGGCGAGGTGATGCTCGACATGTCCGACGCGTCCGGCACGGGCTTCTTCGACACGAAGGCGCGCCGGTGGTCGGACGCTCTGATCGCGCTCGCGGGGCTATCGAAGTCGATCTTCCCCGAGGTGCGCGAGTCGACCGACCTCGCGGGCTACGTCACCCGCGCCTGCGCGGAGGAGACCGGGCTCCCGGAGGGGCTGCCGGTGTATCTCGGCGGCGGCGACGCGGTCATACAGACGACCGGCGCGGGGCTCGTGAAGCCCGGCGTCGTGGGCGTCGTGATCGGCACCGCGGGCAACGTGTCGATGGCGCTGGACAGGTATTTCGACAACCCGAACGGCGCTTTGCAGATGTTCTGCAACAACGCGCCGGGGCTCTGGCAGGCGATCGGCTGCACGCTGGCCGCCGGCGGAAGCTACCGCTGGTACCGGGACACCTTGTGCGAGCAGATGAGGGACGGCGCGAAGGCCGCGGGGAAGAGCGTCTACGAGCTGATGGACAAGTCCGCCGCGGCCTCGAGGCCCGGGGCGAACGGCGTGCTGTTCGCGCCGTACCTGTCCGGCGAGCGCGCGCCCTACGCCGACCCGAACGCGCGCGGCGTGTTCTACGGGCTGTCGCTCTCGACGACCCGCGCCGACATCACGCGCGCGGTCATGGAGGGCGTCACGTACTCGCTCAAGCAGGTCGCCGACATCATGTCTGCCTTCGTGCCGATCGAGAAGATCTACTCCTCCGGCGGCGGCTCGGTATCCCCGCTCTGGCGGCAGATGCAGGCCGACATATTCGATCTGCCGGTCTACACGATGTCCGCGTCCGGCGAGGGCGGCGCGTACGGCGCGATCCTCGTCGCCGGCGTCGGCTGCGGCATCTGGAGGAGCCTCGAGGAGGCGGCCTCGATTTTGAAACCCGAGACCGAGACGCTCCCGAACCGCGAGAACCAGAAGGGCTACCGAGACGCCTACGCCGTCTACGGCGAACTGTACGGCGCGCTGAAGCCGGTGTTCGACAGGGGGGCCTCGCTCGGCTTCTGACGGTGTTTCACCCCGCTTGAAACAGGGGATACTCTCTGTATGGGAGGTGATCGCATGCGGAAAATCCTGTCGGCGCTCGTGCTTTGCGCGCTGCTCGCCGGGTGCGCCGCCGCCGCGGAGGACGGAGAGCTGACGGCGGTATTCTACGACGTCGGCAAGGCGGACGCGATTCTCCTGTACACCGAGAACGCGGCGGTCCTGATCGACGCGGGCAAGAACAAGGCCGGGCAGCAGATACTCGACGACCTCGCGGCGCGCGGAATCGAAAAACTCGATTTCCTGATCGTCACGCACTTCGACAAGGACCACGTCGGCGGCGCGGACGCGATCGTCAAGGGCATCCCGGTCGCGCGCGCGCTCGAGCCGGCGTACCGGGGGGACTCGAAGCAATTGACGCAGTACCGCGAGGCGCTTCAGGAGGCCGGGATCGAGGCCGAGGCGCTCTCGGAAAATCTGTCGTTTGAACTGGACGGCCTCCGGTTCGATGTAGACGTCGCGAACGCGGATTTCTACGGCGAGGATGAGGAGAACGACTTCTCGCTGGTCGTCAGGCTTTCGCACGGGGGCGTGCGCTTCCTGTTCGCGGGCGACGCGGAGGGTACCAGGCTCGCGGAGCTGATCGACGAGGGCGACCTCGCAAGCGACGTCCTGAAGGTGCCGCACCACGGAAACCACGAAAAATTGAGCGCGCTGTTCTTCGAGTCGGTGTCGCCGGAGTACGCGATCATCACGAGCGACGAGAAGGAGCCCGAGGACGAGCGGGTCGTGACCGCGCTGCAAATTGCCGGCGCGGAGGTGCTGCTGACCCGGAACGGAACCATCGAGCTTATCAGCGACGGAATCAGCGTAAAAAGACCTGCCCCGGACGGCCCGGGGCAGGTCTTTTAAGTGAGGCGGTTCGGCCGTTCGAGCACTTGTTTGTTGACGACGTTGACCGGCCTCTGCCCGGGCGTGATGCACAGCAATGCCTCGCGGACGACCGACTCCGCGAGCTTTTTGACGCTCGCGGACGAATAGAACGCCACGTGCGGCGTGAGGAGCACGTTCTCCATCGCAAGCAGCGGGTTGTCCGGCTCCGGCGGCTCCTTTTCGAGCACGTCGAGGCACGCGCCGGCGATCTTGCCGGATCGGAGCGCCCCGATCAACGCTTCCTCGTCGAGCACCGCGCCGCGGGCGGTGTTGATGACGACCGCCGAGTCCTTCATCATCGCGAATTCCCTCGCGCCGAGCGCGCGGTATGTCTCCGCGTTCAAGGCGCAGTTGACCGACAGGAAGTCGCAGCTTCGAAGCATTTCGTCGCGCTCCATGCGCCTGACGCCCATGCCGAGGTCGGCCTGCGTCAGGTGCTCTGAGAACGCCGCGACCTCCATGCCGAGCGCGAGCGCCTTTTTCGCGACCATGCGCCCGGTGTTCCCGAAGCCGAAGATGCCGAGCAATTGCCCCGCGGTCGGGCCCATGCGCGAGTTGATCGTCCGGCGTATCCCGACCCAGTCGCCGGCCCTGACGCCCGCGTTCAGCGCGATCAGCCGCTTGTTCCACGCGAGGATGAACGTCATCACGTGGTTCGCGATCTCGGTCTGGCAGAAGTCCGGCACGTTGACGATCAGAATGCCCAACTCGGTCGCCGCCTCGAGGTCGACGCGGTCGTAGCCGATGCCGTAGCGCACGACCGCGCGCAGCTTCGGAAGCGACGAGAGCACGCCGCGCGTGATAAACGACTCGTTCGTCAGCAATACGTCCGCGTCGCGCGCGGCCTCGATCACCTCGTCGTCCGTCCGGCAGCTCGCGCCTCTGAGCTCCACGTCCGGCCGGGAGGCGAGGAGCTCGCGCTCGACGCGCATCTTGAGCTCCGCGCCGTCGGCGTCCGTGCGCACAAACAGGAACCGGTCGCCCATCGAAAAGCCCTCCTTTGGGCAATAATACTCCGACAAGTGTAACATGCCCGCGTGAAAACCGCAAGGGAAGCGACCGTTAATCCCTTGCAAAAGGGACGGGCATCCAATATAATGGGAATACAGGACAATTGATGAGGAGGCACAACTATGGACATCCGATCCACGATCCGCCTGAACAACGGCGTCGAAATTCCGCGGCTCGCGCTGGGCGTGTTCCAGGTCGAGGACGAGAGGACCGCCGACTGCGTGCGCTGGGCGCTCGAGGCCGGCTACCGGCACATCGACACCGCCGCGGTCTACGGAAACGAGCGCGGCGTCGGCCGCGGCATGCGCGATTCCGGCGTGAAGCGCGAGGACATATTCCTCACGACGAAGCTCTGGAACGACGACATGCGCAAGGACCGGGCGCTCGAGGCGTTCGAGGAGAGCCTCGAAAAGCTCGGCACCGACTACGTAGACCTGTATCTGGTCCACTGGCCGGTCGAGGGCTTCGAGAGGAGCTGGCCGATCATGGAGGAGCTCTACCGCGAGGGCCGCATACGCGCGATCGGCGTCAGCAACTTCCACAGGCACCACATGGAGAAATTGCTGAAGATCGCGAAGGTCGTGCCCGCCGTCAACCAGATCGAGCTGCACCCGTTTTTGACGCAGAAGCCGCTCGTCGAATACTGCCGTTCGCTCGGCGTCGAGATCGAGGCGTGGCGCCCGCTCGGCGGCAGCGACGGCGGGCTGCGCGAGGCCCCCGCGATCGCCGAAATCGCGAAGAAGCACGGCCGCACCGAGGCGCAGGTCCTGATCCGCTGGAGCCTGCAGAGCGGCATCATCGTGCTGCCGAAGTCCGCCCGCCGCGAGCGGATCGTCGACAACGCGAGGGTGTTCGACTTCGAGCTTTCCCCGGAGGACATGGCGGCGATCGACGCGCTCAACCGCGGCCTCCACACCGGCCCCGACCCGGATACCTTCGATTTCTGACCGGGAAGATATTCCGAAGAATCCGCCGCGGGGATTGACTTTTCCCCGCGGGCGGCTTATAGTATGTATTGTGTGATATATTAGACCGAAATGGGGGACGTGCTTTGGACAAGGCGGATATCGGCATCATCGGCCTGGCCGTGATGGGGGAAAATCTGGCGCTGAATCTTCTGAACAAGGGCTTCCGCGTGGCCGTCTACAACCGAAACCCCGCGAAGGTGCGCGCGTTTCTTTCGGGCCGCGGGAGCGGGCTCGACCTCCTGGGCGCGGAGTCGCTTCCGGAGTTCGTCCAAAGCCTCGCCCCGCCGCGCAGGATCATGCTGATGATCCGCGCCGGAAGCCCGGTCGACGAGATGCTCGAGGGGCTTCTGCCGCTTCTGTCGCCCGGCGATATCGTCATCGACGGCGGAAACTCGAACTTCCGCGACACCATCCGCCGCGCGAAGTACGTCGAGGAGAAGGGGTTCAACTTCGTCGGCTGCGGCGTGTCCGGCGGCGAGGAGGGCGCGCTGAACGGCCCGAGCCTGATGCCCGGCGGATCGGCCGCCGCGTGGCCGCGCCTGAAGCCGCTTCTGCAGGCGATCGCCGCGAACGTCGACGGCGTGCCCTGCTGCGACTGGGTCGGGGCGGACGGCGCCGGCCACTTCGTGAAGATGGTGCACAACGGCATCGAGTACGGCGACATGCAGCTGATCGGCGAGGCGTACCAGATCATGCGCGCGCTGCTCCATATGCACCCGGACGAGATCGGCGAGACGTTCGAACAATGGAACGGGGGCGAGCTCGACAGCTATCTGATCGAGATCACCGCGAGGATTTTAAAGACAAAGGACGAGGACGGAACGCCGCTGATCGACAGGATACTCGACACCGCCGGGCAGAAGGGCACCGGCAAGTGGGCGGTCGTCGAGGCGCTGAACGAGGGCGTGCCGCTGACGCTCATCGGCGAGGCCGTGTTCGCGCGCTGCCTGTCGGCGATCAAGGACGAGCGCGTCCGCGCGTCGGCCGTGCTCAAGGGGCCCTCCCCGGCGTTCGCCGGCGACCGCGAGGCGTTTTTGAACGACCTCGAGCGCGCGCTGTACGCGGCGAAGCTGACCTCCTACGCGCAGGGATACGCGCTTTTGCGCGCGGCGGCGGCGACGCACGGGTGGGAGCTCAACTACGGCGGCATCGCGCTTTTGTGGCGCGGCGGCTGCATCATCCGCAGCGCCTTCTTGGGCAGGATCAAGGAGGCGTTCGACCGCGACCCGGCGCTTCACAACCTGCTGATCGACCCGTACTTCGCCGGAAAGCTCGAGGCGTGCCAGGGCGGGCTGCGCAGCGTCGCGGTCGCGGCCGCGGCGAACGGCATCCCCGCGCCGGCCATGTTCTCCGCGCTTTCGTATTTCGACGGCTACCGCGCGGAGCGCCTCCCGGCCGACCTTCTGCAGGCGCAGCGCGACTACTTCGGCGCGCACACCTACGAGCGCGTCGACAAACCGCGCGGCGAGTTCTTCCACACGAACTGGACCGGCGAGGGCGGGACGACCGCCGCGTCGACGTACACGGTATGAGGTGACATCATGAAACTTTTGAAAAAAGAAATCCTCAACAACCGCGCCCAGTGGCTCGACAAGGGCTACACGCTGCCCGCGTTCGACATCGACCAGGTCGCGCGCGAGACGCACGGTTCGCCCGAGTGGGTGCACTTCGGCGCGGGCAACATCTTCCGCGCGTTCATCGCCGAGGTGCAGCAGCAGATGCTCAACGAGGGCAAGGAGAAAAAGGGCATCGTCGTCGCCGAGGGCTACGACTACGAGATCATCGACAAGGCGTACAGGCCGTTTGACAACCTGTGCCTGTCGGTCACGCTGAAGTCCGAGGGGTCGATCTTAAAGACCGTCGTCGGGAGCGTCGTGGAATCGCTGAAGATGGACCCCGCGTCCGAGGACTGGAAGCGGCTCGTCTCGATCTTCGAAAACCCGTCGCTCAAAATCGCGAGCTTCACGATCACCGAGAAGGGCTACAACATCAAGTCCGCCGACGGCGAGGTGTTCCCGTTTGTCGAGGCGGACTTCGCGGCGGGCCCCGCGCGCGTCGGGAGCTACATCGGCAAGGTCGCGGCGCTTATGTACGCGCGGTTCAAGGCCGGAGAACTCCCGATCTCGCTCGTCAGCATGGACAACTGCTCGCACAACGGCACCCGCCTTCACGACGCCGTGCACGCGTTCGCCGCGGAGTGGGCGAGGCGCGATCTCGCGGAACCCGCGTTTGCCGAGTACGTCGAGAACCGCGAGAAGGTCGGCTTCCCGTGGAGCATGATCGACAAGATCACGCCGCGCCCGGACGACAAGGTGATCGCGATGCTCAAGAAGGACGGCTTCGAGGACACGGAATCGGTGAAAACCTCGAAGGGCACGTTCGTCGCGCCGTTCGTCAACGCGGAAGAGACGCAGTATCTCGTCGTCGAGGACTGGTTCCCGAACGGCCGCCCGAACATCGAGACCGCGCGCGGCGTGCTGTTCACCGAGCGCGAGACCGTCGACAAGGTCGAGCGCATGAAGGTCTGCACGTGCTTAAACCCGCTGCACACGGCGCTCGCGGTGTTCGGCTGCCTGTTAGGCTACACGCTGATCTCGGACGAGATGAAGGACAGGGAGCTCAGGAAGCTCGTCGAGGTCATCGGCTACCGGGAGGGCCTGCCGGTCGTCGTCGACCCGGGCGTGCTCGACCCGAAGGAGTTCATCGACACCGTCGTCAACGTGCGCATCCCGAACGTGTTCATGCCGGACACGCCGCAGCGCATCGCGACCGACACCTCGCAGAAGCTCGCGATACGCTTCGGCGAGACGATCAAGGCGTACCTGAAGCGCCCCGACCTGTCCGTCGAGGATTTGAAGATCATACCGCTCGTGTTCGCCGGGTGGCTCCGGTACGTGATGGGCGTCGACGACAACGGCAACGCGTTTGCGCTCAGCGACGATCCGATGCTGGACAGGATGAAGGACGCGCTGTCCGGCATCCGGCTCGGCGACAGGGGGCCGTTCGAGGACAAATTGCGCCCGATCTTCTCAAACAGCCGCATATTCGGCGTCGACCTCTACGAGGCGGGCTTGGGCGAGCTGGTCGAACGGTACTTTTCCGAATTGGTCGCAGGCCCCGGCGCGGTCCGCAAAACGCTTCAAAAATACCTCGGCTGACGGAGGGTATCCCCATGCTCGTACTCGCGCTTGAGTCCAGCACCAGTTCCGCGAAGGCGCTCCTCTACGATTCGGAGAGGGGCGTCGTCGCGATGGAATCCAGCCCCTACGACCCCTCGTTTTCGAAGGACGGCGCGACCGGCACCGAGGAGGTGTTCCGCCGCACGATGGAGATGGGGCGCCGCGTCGCCGCGGGCAAGGACGTCGAGGCCGTCGCGCTCTCGAGCGTCTGGCACAGCGTCGCGCTCTGCGACGAACATATGCGCCCGGTCGGCAGCACCTACCTCTGGAACTACCTCGCGCCGAGCGACCACTGCCGCAGGGTCCGCGCGGATGTCTCGCTCGCCGGGGAGCTCTATAAGCGCACCGGCTGCATGCCGCACGTGACCTACCCCCGCCACGCGCTCAAATACCTCGTCGAAAACGGCCTGAACCTCGAGGGCAAGCTGCTGCCCTCGCAGGGCGGGTACAACTTCTTCCGGCTGACGGGCGAGTTCCTGGAGACCTTGAACATCATGAATGGCTCCGGGTTTTTGAACGTCCACACGCTGCAATACGACGACTTCGCGACGGACTACGTCGGCGTGAAGCCCGCGCAGCTCGGAAGGCTCGGGACATACAAGGACACCGCGCCGCTCTCCGAGGAGGGCGCGAAGCTGCTCGGCGTTTCTTCCGGCATCCCCGTCGTCCCGTCGCACGCGGACGGCGCGCTGAACCAGATCGCGAGCTGCGCGGCGGTCGTCGGGCGGATGACGCTCTCGGTCGGCACCAGCGGCGCGATCCGGCTGACGACCGCGCGCCCGGTGCTCCCGGAGGGCCGGCAGATATGGAGCTACTTCGGCGTCGCGGACTTCATGAGCGGCGCGGCGATCTCCGGCGCGTGCAACTGCATCGACTGGTTCCGCGACACCTTCATGGGCGGCCGCATGAGCTTTGCCGAGTTGGACGCGGGCGAGGAGCTTACAAACGACATGCCGGTGTTCCTGCCGTTCCTGTTCGGCGAGCGCAACCCCGGCTGGCGCGACGACCGGCGCGGCGGCTTCGAGTACATCCGCCCGAGCCACACCGCGCGCGACATGTACCGGGCGCTGCAGGCGGGCATTTTGTTCAACCTGTTCCAGTGCTACGAGGTGCTGCTCCGGGAGGTCGGCGAGCCCAAGGAAATATACGCCTCCGGCGGCATCCTGAACTCCCGGCTGTGGACGCAGATGATGGCCGACATCTTCGGCACGCGCATACGCTGCGTGAAGAACCTGAACGCCTCGTCGGTCGGCGCGGCGGTGCTCGCGATGCACGCCGCCGGCGGGTTCCCGGACATCCGCGCATTTTCACGCGACATCGAGGGGGCGGCGGAAATCGCTCCGCGCCCGGACTACCGGAAAAAATACGCCGAATACTATCGGCGCTATGTCGAGCTCTACGACCTGACCGCGCGCTGGTAGCCGCGGGGGAGGAACGCATATGAAGGGAATCTATCCGGATTCGGTCCGCGAGACGGCAAACGGCTCGGTGATGATGGCGAACTTGGGCGACCGCGACGCGCTGATTGCGACGGACAAAACGCTCGGCTTCGCCGGGAAGGCGGTCGGCGACCGGCTCGAGTGCGAGCTGACGCACGAGAACGCCGTCGCGCTCCGGGCCGCGTTTGCGTTCACCGCGCCTGTTCGCGTGCTGACCCGCGAAAGGACCCTGGGCGTCGGCGACCGGCTCGGCATCGCGACCCCGGGCCACATCCGGGCGTTCCGGGCGTTCCCGGGCGTCTCCCCGGTGTTCGCGCAGCAGTCGATTCGCGAATTGACGCTGACGAACCGCACGTTCGACGACGTGCTCGACGCGGCGAGCTTCTCCGTGTTCCGCGAGGGCTTCACGGAGGGCTTCGGCGCGGACGGCGACCATCTAAAGACGCCCAAGGAGGTAGACTACGCGCTCAATTGCGGCTACACGATGATCACGCTCGACTGCTCCGAGCACATCCGATCCGGCGTGACCGACGAGAACTGCGCCGCGCTCTACGAGCCGGAGCCGGAGCTCGAGAAGCTGTACCTCGACCGGACGTTCGAGGTCGGCGAGGGCGTGCGCGTGTCGTTTGACGAGCGCGCGTTCAGGAAGACGGCACTGGTCTACGCGGACGCGGTGCGCTTCGCCGCCCGAATCTACCACGAGAAGATCGCCTCGCCCTCCGGCGACAGAGCGGACTTCGAGATGTCGATCGACGAGACGGCGACGCCGACGACGCCCGCGGAGCACTTCTTCGTCGCGAGCGAGCTCGACCGGCTCGGCGTCCATGCCGCGAGCGTCGCGCCGCGGTTCTGCGGCGAGTTCCAGAAGGGGATCGACTACATCGGCGACCTGAGCCAATTCGAAGAGGAGCTGAAGGCGCACGCGGCGATCGCGCGCCGGTTCGGCTATAAATTGAGCATCCACTCCGGCTCGGACAAGTTCTCGGTGTTCCCGTTAATCGGCAAAGAGACGCGCGGGCGCTTCCACGTAAAGACCGCGGGCACGAACTGGCTGCAGGCGGTGCTTTTGATCGCGGAGCGCGACCCCAAACTCTACCGCGAGGTGCACGCGTTCGCGCTGAAGTCGTTCCCGGAGGCGCGGAAGTACTACCACGTGACGACCGACCTTGCGAAGGTCCCCGACCTCTCCGACCTCTCGGACGCGCAGCTCCCGAAGCTGTTTGAGCAAAACGACGCGCGCCAGCTGATCCACATCACCTACGGTCTGATCCTGAACGAGCCGCGCCTGCGCGAGCGGCTGTACGCGGCGTGGCGAAGGGATGCGGACGCGCTCGACGCGCTCGTCGCCACGCACATCGAGCGGCACATGAAGGCGCTGCTGGAAGGATAACACGACGGGGAGGGCGAAAACCCTCCCCGTTGCAATTTAAAGGTACGATCGGATCAGCGCCTGCGTGCCCTCCTCGCCGTAGCCCTTTTCATCGAGTCCGCGCATCAGCGCGAGCACCTTTTCGAGCACCGGCAGCGGGACGTCGCGCTCGCGCGCCTCGGCGTCGGCGAGCGACATGTCCTTGACGAAGTGCTTGATGAAGAAGCCCGGGGAAAAGTCCTCCGCGACGATCTTCGGCGCGTTGTACTGCATCTGCCACGAGCCCGCGGCGCCGGCGCCGATCGTCGCGAGCATCTGGTTCAAGTCGAGCCCCGCCGCGCGGCCGTAGGCGATCGCCTCGCACGCGCCGGCGAGCGCGCCCGCGATCGCAATCTGGTTCGCCATCTTCGTGTGCTGGCCGAAGCCCGCCGGGCCCTGGTGGCGTATGTTCGTTCCCATCGCCTGAAAGATCGGGAGGCATTTCTCAAACACCGCGCGCTCGCCGCCGACCATGATCGAGAGCGTGCCGTTCCGCGCGCCGGTGTCGCCGCCGGACACCGGGGCGTCGAGCGCCGGGATGCCGCGCGATTTCGCCTCCCGGAAGATGCGCTCGGCCAGCCGCGGGCTCGTCGTCGTCATGTCGATCACCGGCGTCCCGGGCCGGACGCACTCGAGCACGCCGTTTTTTGCGAAATAGACCTCCTCGACGTCGCGCGGGAAGCCGACGATCGTGATCACGGCGTCCGCCTCCGAAACGCATTCGCGGATGTCGTCCGCCCACCTCGCGCCCGCCTCGAGCGCGCGGGCCGCCTTCTCCTTCGTGCGCGTAAATACGTCCACGTCGAACCCGTTTTTCAGCAGATTCGCGACCATGCCGTTTCCCATGACGCCGACGCCGATAAAGCCGATCCTCATATGTATGCCCTCCGAAGCCGTTTTCCGTTGGATTCGACGCCCGAGCGCGCAATTCCTTGCCGAGGCGCACTTTTAACGTGCCCAAGACAATTCCCGGACAAATCGCGAACAATGGCGTGATATGCTCGAATCGCGGAAATGATAGATGGAGAAAGGTCCGGGTGAAGGCAAATGAAGAAGACGGCATTGGTTCTCTTGGTTGCAATTTTGACGCTGACCTCCGCGTGCGCGCTCGCGGCGAAGGCCGAAATCACGGTGATCTCGCGCGAGGAGGGCTCCGGCACGCGCGGCGCGTTCGTCGAGCTGACCGGCGTCGAGCGGAAGGACGCGGACGGAAACAAGGTGGATTTGACGACCGACGAGGCGATCGTGACGAACTCGACGTCCGTCATGCTCACGAGCGTCGCCGGCGACCGGGACGCGATCGGCTACGTGTCGCTCGGGTCGCTGAACGACACGGTCAAGGCGGTGCTCGTCGACGGCGTGTCCGCGACCGCCGAGAGCGTCGCGGACGGCAGCTACAAGCTCTCCCGCCCGTTCCTCGTCGCGACGGTCGGCGAGGTGTCCGGCATCGGCGTCGACTTCCTCGACTACGTGCTCTCCGCGGACGGCCAGGCGGTCGTCGCGCAAAACGGCTACGTCGCGGTCGAGGTCAAACCCCAGCCCTACATCTCCTCCGGCATCGCGGGAACGCTGACGCTGGGCGGCTCGTCGTCGGTCGCGCCGATCATGGAGAAGCTCGCCGAAAACTACATGGCGATCAACCCGGCGGCGAAGATCGTCGTGCAGCAGAGCGACTCGACGACCGGCATCACCTCGGCGGTCGAGGGCATAGTGGACATCGGCATGGCGTCGCGCGAATTGAAGGACTCGGAGCTTCAGAAGGGCGTCGTCGGGACGCCGATCGCGATGGACGGCATCGCCGTGATCGTGAACCGCGAGAACGGCATCAGCGAGCTGACGCGCGAGCAGATCGCCGACATCTTCACCGGCGAGATCACCGCGTGGGAACAGCTGGGGTAGGTCCATGCAGAAACATCGAGAGGGGCTGATGCGCGCGGTATTCGCGGCATCGGCCTCGGTGTCGATCGCGTGCGTGCTCCTGATCTGCCTGTTCCTGTTCGCAAACAGCATCCCGGCGCTTAACGAGATCGGGCTGTTTCGCTTCCTGAGCGGCACGCGCTGGAAGCCCGGGAGCAATGTCTACGGCATCTTTCCGATGATCCTGGGCTCCGTCTGCGTGACGGTGGGCGCGCTCGTTCTCGGCGTGCCGATCGCGCTTATGACCGCGGTCTTCATGGCGCGCTTCTGCCCGAGGCGGCTTTTGGGCCCCTTGACGGCGGCGGTCAACCTGCTCGCGGGCATACCGTCGGTCGTCTACGGCTTCTTCGGGCTGACGGTGCTCGTGCCTCTGGTTCGCGACGCCCTCGGCGGCAACGGCTACTCGATTTTGACCGCGTCGCTTTTGCTGGGCATGATGATTTTGCCGACGGTCGCGGGCGTCGCGCTCGCGTCGATCCGCGCGGTGCCCGAGGGCTATTACGAGGGCAGCCTCGCGCTCGGCGCGAGCCACGAGCGCAGCGTCTTCTTCGCGGTGCTGCCGGCTGCGCGGTCGGGCGTGCTCGCGGGCGTCGTGCTCGGCCTGGGCCGCGCGATCGGCGAGACGATGGCGGTCATCATGGTCGCCGGAAATCAGGCGCGGCTTCCCTCGGGGCTGTTGAAGGGCGTCAGGACGCTCACGACGAACATCGTCATGGAGATGAGCTACGCGACGGATTTGCACCGCGAGGCGCTGATCGCGACCGCGTCGGTGCTGTTCGTGTTCATCCTCGTCATCAACCTGTCGCTGTCCCTCCTGAAAAGGAGGGCCGGGCGATGACCGCGCGGCGCGATTGGCTTTCCCTATTGCTGCGCGCGGCGGTGTGGCTCGCGGCGGGGCTGACGTTTTCGGTGTTCCTCTCGCTCGTCGGCTATGTGCTCATCCGCGGCGTCCCGAACCTGGCGCCGGAGCTGTTTTCGTGGAAATACACCTCGGACAACGGCTCGATGCTGCCGGCGATCGTGAGCACGGCGCTGATGACCGCGATCTCGCTTCTGGCCGCGGTGCCGCTCGGCGTATTCGCGGCGATCTATTTGACCGAGTACGCCGGGCGCGGCAACCGGCTCGTGAAGGCCGTGCGGCTGACGTCCGAGACGCTCGCGGGCATACCGTCGATCGTCTACGGGCTGTTCGGCTACCTGTTCTTCCTCGTTCGGCTCAAGTGGGACTATTCGCTTCTGGCCGGCGCGATGACGCTTGCGATCATGATATTGCCGCTGATCATGCGCACGACCGAGGAGGCGCTGCTCTCGGTCCCGGACGGCTTCCGCGAGGGCAGCTACGCGCTCGGCGCGGGGCGATTGCGCACGATCTTTCGGATCGCGCTGCCGACCGCGGTGCCGGGCATACTCGCGGGCGTGATCCTCGCGACCGGGCGCATCGTCGGCGAGACGGCGGCGCTTCTGTACACCGCGGGCACGTATCCGCAGCTGCCGGAGGGGCTGTTCTCGTCGGTTCGAACGCTGTCTGTACACATGTACGTGCTCTCGAGCGAGGGCCTGCACGTCGACAAGGCGTACGCGACCGCGGCGGTGCTGCTCGTCGTCGTCGCGGGCATCAACGCGCTGTCGTCGTCCTTGGCGAAGCGGATCGCGCGGGGAAGGGGATAATATGCTGAAGTTCGACATACAAAACTTAAACCTATGGTACGGCGCGTTTCAGGCGCTGAAGAACGTGAACCTCGGCATCGAGGCGAACGGCATCACCGCGCTGATCGGGCCGTCCGGCTGCGGGAAGAGCACGCTTCTCAAGGCGCTGAACCGGATGAACGACCTGACCGAGGGCGTGAAGATCGAGGGAAAGGTCCTGCTCGACGGCGAGGACGTCTACGGCGCGGCGGACGTGAACCTGCTCCGGAGGCGCGTCGGCATGGTGTTTCAGAAGCCGAACCCGTTCCCGATGACGGTCTTCGACAACGTCGCCTACGGCCCGCGAACGCACGGCGTGCGCGCCCGCGCGCGGCTGCGCGACATCGTCGAAAGGGCCCTTCGCGACGCGGCGATCTGGGACGAGGTCAAGGATCGCCTGAAAAAGAGCGCGCTCGGGCTCTCGGGCGGGCAGCAGCAGAGGCTCTGCATCGCGCGGGCGCTCGCGGTCGAGCCGGAGGTGCTCTTGATGGACGAGCCGACCTCGGCGCTCGACCCGATCTCGACCTCGAAGATCGAGGAGCTCGCGCTCAAGCTGAAGGAGAAGTACACGATCGCCATCGTCACGCACAACATGCAGCAGGCGGTGCGCGTCTCCGACCGCACGGCGTTCTTTTTGCTCGGCGAGGCGGTCGAGGTCGGCAGCACCGAGCGGATCTTCTCGGCGCCCGGCGACAAGCGCACCGAGGACTACATCACGGGGAGGTTCGGATGATGAGGAGCCGTTTGGACGAGCAGCTCGATCGGCTGAACGCCGAGCTGATCGACATGGGGACGCTCGTCGAGCACGCGATCGAGGAGAGCGCGCGCTCCCTGAGCCCCCGGGACATACCGCGCGCGAAGACGGTGCTCGCGCTCGACCGCGACGTCGACCAGAAGGAGCGCGACATCGAGGGGCTGTGCCTGAAATTGCTCCTGCAGCAGCAGCCGGTCGCGAAGGACTTGCGTTTTATTTCGGCTGCGCTTAAAATGATCACGGACATGGAGCGCATCGGCGACCAGGCCGCCGACATCGCCGAGGTCGTCACGATGCTCGACGCCGAGCGCGCGGTCGAGATGACGCTCATCCCGGAGATGGCGGGGGAGACCGTCAAGATGGTGCGCGGCGCGATCGACGCGTTCGTGCTGCGCGATCTGACGCTGGCGAAGTGGGTCATCGACATGGACGACGTCGTCGACGCTCTGTTCGTGCGCGAGAAGAACGCGCTGATCGAGCTTCTGCGCAGGGACCGGAACGCCGCCGCGCACGCGCTCGACCTTCTGATGATCGCGAAGTACCTCGAGCGCATCGGCGACCACGCGGCCAACATCGCCGAGTGGGTCGCGTTCGCGATCACGGGGACGCACAAGGAATAGGAGGACCTATGATCTACTGCGTCGAGGACAGCGAGGGCATACGAAACCTCGTCGCCTACACGCTCAACATGACCGGCTTCGAGGCGCGGGGCTTCCCCGACGGCGCGCAGTTCTTTCAGGCGCTTGCGGAGGCGGCGCCCGACCTCGTGCTGCTCGACATCATGCTGCCCGGCGAGGACGGCGTGTCGATCCTGCACCGGCTGCGCAGCGACCCCCGGTACAGCGCGATTCCGGTGATCCTGCTGACCGCGAAGGGCGAGGAGGACGACAGGGTCGGGGGGCTCGACGCCGGCGCGGACGACTACGTCGCAAAGCCCTTCGGCATGATGGAATTGATCGCGCGCGTGAAGGCGGTGCTCCGGCGCTGCTCGAGGCGCGAGGCGGGCGTGCTGCAGCTCGGCGCGATATCGCTCGACCGCGAGAGGCACACGGTGGCGATCGACGATCAGCCGGTCACTCTTACGTTCCGCGAGTTTGAGCTTCTGAAATTCCTGATGGAGCGCCCCGCGCGCGCGTTCGGCCGCGACCAATTGCTCGACGAGGTCTGGGGCGCGGACTACGAGGGCGGGCCGCGCACCGTCGACATGCACGTGCAGACGCTGCGCAAGAAGCTCGGCAGCGCCGGCGCGCAGATCGGCACGATCCACGGGCTCGGCTACAGGATCGGGGGAGGGGAACATGCGCAATAGGATATGGCGCGCGATGGCGCTGACGGCGCTGCTTTCGGTGCTCGCGTTCGGCGTGCTGTCGATGGGCGTGCTCTACCGCTTCTTCGCCGCGCGCACCGCGGCCGCGCTCGACAGCGACCTCGGCATTATCTCCGCGGCGCTCGAGGGCGGCGCGGGTGTCGAGGCGCTCGCCCGGGCGAACGCGGACGCGCGCGTGACGCTCGTCTTAGCCGACGGAACCGTGCTCTTCGACAGCCGCGAGCGCGCGTCGGACATGGGAAACCACCTCGACCGCCCGGAGATTCGGGACGCGCTGGAAACGGGCTCCGGCGCGAGCGTCCGGCGCTCGGACACGCTCGGCGAGCAGACGATCTACCGCGCAAGGCGCCTCCGGGACGGCTCGGTGCTGCGCGTCTCCGGGACGCAAAAGAGCGTGCTCGGGCTGCTTCTGCAGATACTGCCGCTGTTCCTGTTTTTGATCGTCGTGACCGGCTCACTGTCGGCGCTGCTGTCCCGGCGGACGACCGCGCGCATCGTAAAGCCTCTGAACGAATTGAACCTCGAGAGCCCGCTCGACAACGACGTGTACGAGGAGCTCTCGCCGCTGCTCACGCGCATGCACGTGCAGAACGCGCGCATACAGGGCTACATTTCCGAGCAGACCGCGCAGCGGCGCGAGTTCGCCGAGATCACGCGCGGCATGGCCGAGGCGCTCGTGCTTCTGAACGCGCGCGGCGAGGTGCTGTTCGTCAACCGCGCGGCGGAGGAACTGCTCGGAACCTCGCGCGAACAGGGCGAGGGAAGGTATCTGCTCGCGCTGACGAGAAACTTCCAGATCGCCTCGGCGATGGAGGGCGCGCTTGCCGGCGCGGGGACGGAGAAGGACACCGAGATCTCCGGCCGGCGCTGCCGCGTCGCGGCGAACCCGGTCAGGGCCGGCGACGCCGTGACGGGGGCCGTGATGCTGATCCACGACGTGACCGACCGCTTCCTCGCCGAGA
>Ga0123328_1002001_pt1 | contig 19034 bp, 16 predicted proteins | sample BioC12SIPDNA_2_FD_89702 | JGI IMG/M metagenome (GOLD analysis project Ga0123328, IMG submission 89702) | Anaerobic biogas reactor microbial communites from Washington, USA - Biogas_R1_A C12 SIP DNA | ecosystem: Engineered > Bioreactor > Anaerobic > Unclassified | place: Washington, USA...
ACTGACCAGCGTCCGGCTCAACCGGTTCGACTGGACCGCCGGCGCCCGGGCCTCCCATCATTCCCTCAGCCGCCGCCGCGGCGGACTCGGCGAGCGGAACGATCTGCTGAATGACCTCCATAGGCACCACAAGCCGACCTTGGACCATGGTGTCGGTGACCGTCTTGGCGAAGGCGATCAGCGGCATCTCGCCCTGCGGGGCCGGAGCGGTCTCGGTGCCCGCCTGGCCGCCCATCATGACCATCATCTGCTGGAACCCGGCGATCATGTTGATGATCTTGCCCAGATCAAGATAGCCGACTGCGAGCTGCTTGTCGAAGAGCTGCTTGCGGGCCTGCTGGACCTTGGGCATCTGGGCCACGGCGGTCGAGCCGCTCTTGGCGGCTTCGATCAGCTGCTGTAAGGAGGCGTCATCGCCTCCAATGTCGAGCACCACGAGGTTGTCGGAGACCTTGGCGATGCGGGTGGCGATCTGCCCATTGGCGGCGCCGAAGGCCATGCCCAGGAACATGTTGATCTGCTGGGCCATCTGCGGGTCGGCGCCCGGCATGGCCATGAGCGAGTTGAGATCCATCACGTAACGATCGACCGGAACACCGCCGACGGTGGCCACGTTCTGCTCATAGCGTACGTTCGGCGTAATCATCTGACCGTCGGGCCCCGGGATCTTAGCCTGGGCCATCAGTCCGACCGCCTGCCGCATCTTTTCGATGTACTGGCCGGCGTCGGCAGTTTCGACGACCCAATCCACGCCCAGCATGCCCGTTCCCGGCGAAGGCATTTTCATTGAGACCATCGCGGCCACGCCCTTGGCCATCAGGAAACTGTCTTTGCTCAACTGAACGTACTGCTGGGCCAGTTCGGGCGGAAGGCCCATCGCGCCGCTCATTTCGAACATGGCGTTGTAGAACTTGATGAGCTTCGGTTCCCAGCGGTAACCCATCGCGAAGAAGAAGTCCTTGGCCGGCAGTCCCTTGAGTTCGGTGGTCTCGGTGGGTTTCTGCTCGGCGATCATGGCGGCGATTTCCGTGCCCGGTTTGAACCCCATCAGGTAGGTAACGGAGATGGTCTGCGGTTCGAGAGAGAAGCCCACCTCGTAGCTGGTCGCCTGGTCAAGCAGGTCGGCCAGGCCGGTGACCATTTTGCTCATCGCCTGCATGGCCTGGACCTGCGGGTTTTGCGGCATGCCCGCCTGGTCCATCGGCGGTTCGCCGCCCGGCCCCATTCCGCCCGGCATCCCCATCATGCCCGGCCCCATCATGGTGGCGAGCATCAGGTACGGCTTGATCATCTCGCTGATCGGCGGCAGATTAGCGCGGAAGTAAATGTCGCTTTTGTCCAGGAGCGAAGCGGAGTCCTTGCCGAGCACCGAGGCAAGGTCCTGCTTGCTCGTCAGGACCGACTTGACCAGTTCCTCGGTCGGAGCGGCCAGCAGATAGCCGCCCTTCCTGGCGAAGAACAGCTTTTTGAACTCGGGATTCTCGCCGGTCATGATGCCGGGTGTCTCGGTCGGCTTGGCCTGGACCATGTTGGAGACGGCTTGGTAATCCTTGATGGGCAGCAGTACCGCCAGCGGCTGATCGCCGAAGACCGTACGGTTCATGACCACGAGAATCGTCGGCTGATCGGCGGCGATCCCCGCCCCCATGCCGAGCCGCTTGACCCACTCAGATTCGATGTTCAGCGGCTCCTTGTTCAGAGCCTTGGCGTAGGCATCGACCTGGGTGCTGATCTTCGAAACGTCGTCAATGACCACAACCAACCAGGCGTCGGCAGGCACCAAGGAGAGCGGATTCGACAGGGCGGCCTCCGGCGCGGTCGGGGCAGCTTCCTGGGCAACGGCAACACCAGCCAATAGGATTGCTGAGGCCAGTACAACACTGAAGAAACGTCCATCAAGTTGCATTGACATTTATGAACTCCCTTTACTGAGTTTAGATGGATTTTCTGGAATTCCCACGCAGCCTGTACGGGTGAAGACTATACTGCCGCCCTACTATCCGGTCAAGGCGAATCTCACTATTCCTTATATTAAACGACATCATTCCATCAGGATCCTGGCTCACAACACATGATCTCCGATAGATACGACGAAGCGAGCGGGGGTTTATGCATTGCGATTTCTCGAAATTGCGATAAAATCCCACTCATTGACCTTTGCCGGATGGTTTTTCCCCAAGACTCATATGAATTACTTGGATCGGGAAAACGCATATGGTGCATAAATCGGGAAAGCGCATTACTTTCATCTTCTCGCCTGGCGCGCACGTCCAATACGCCTCGCTGATCGGCGATTTCAACGGCTGGGACATCAACTCGGACCCGATGAAGCCGTTACCGGACGGATCGTTTCAGAAGGTCAAGAACCTTGCTCCCGGCCGGTACGAGTACAAGTTCTACGCCGATGGCATATTCTGGAATGACGCCGAGGGCGAGGCCCAGACGCTCAATCCATTCGGCACGCTGAACTCAGTGGTGACCATCAACGGCCAGGCTTCCTAGCCATTCTCCTCCTCCGAACGCGGATTCTCTTTGTGAAAGTCCGATAATCCCGCCTTCGTTGCCCTGCCGCACTTTTCTCATAACCAATTGCCTATCAGAACTTTATGCCATTACATGATTGAGACATTTACCTAACAGTAACCCCTTGACAAACCTGCTCGAAACATTCGATAATACTCGTAGGAGTAGACAGTTATGGCTAGAGTGGTGCTAAACGAAGCCCGATACGACGTCATGGGGCCCCTCGTGCGGCAGTTGCGTTTCGCCCCACCGCAGGCCCTGTTGGAGCAGAGCTACCGGGCGGAGCGGCTTGCCCGTCTGGTCGACCCGACCAGGGAGTACCCAGCCGATTTCGTGTGCTTTAAGATCACCGAGTATCGCCCGAAGGGACTGCCGGCTCAGACGATGAAAGGCGAGGCACTGCTGGCGGATCTGGCCCGGTTCATCCGGGAGGTCAGCGAGCAGGCGATTGTCGGAGCCGATCAGCTTCCGGAAGAGGCGATGGCGGTCGATGCGCTGGCTGGGGAAACGGATGTCTCAGTCAAGACGCTGCAGCGGTGGTCGAGATTCGGCCTGGCCCAGCGGATGGTCAGCGGCGGCGATGGCCGGAAGGTCAGGGTGATCCTGCGAGGCACGTGGGAGTGGTTCATTGGGCGGCACGAGAAACTGGTGTCACGGGCGGCGGCGTTTTCGCGGCTGACCGTCGGTCAGCGTCGCCGGGTGGTTCACGAGGCGAGGCGGCTGTTTGTTGAGGAACGGCTGAGCCGGCACCAGATCGAGCGTCGTCTGGCCGAGCGGATGGGCCGGGCGCCCGAGACGATCCGGTACATCCTCAAGCGGCACGAGGCCACGGCGGAGCCCGACCAGAGGATATTTCCAGCCAGACGGCCCATCAGCCAGGACGACAGGGACCGGATCTGGCAGATGTTTTTGCGAGGCATTCCAGTCCAGCAGCTTGCCCACATCCACGGCCGCAGCGAATCGAGCGTCTACCGGATCGTCCACGAGGCAAGACAGGCCTACTGGTTTGGCCGGTCGATCGATTACATGTACAGTCCCGAGTTTGACGTACCGGGGGCGGGCGAGACGATCTTCGGAGCGGTTGAAGAGCAGATTGACACTCAGGAGCCCCACCGGCGGGGCGAGGTGCTATCGGCCCGTCAGGAACGATCGCTGTTTCGGGCCTACAACTTCAGCAAATGGCGTCAGTCGGAGGTAATCCGGCTGTATCAGGGACAGAAGGCGGTGCCGGCTGAGGTGCTGGACGAGTTGGACGACCTGGAGCGGCAGAGCCGGGCGCTGAACCGGCGGCTGGTGGTGGCCAACCAGGCCCTGGTGATCGACATCGCCCGACGTCACATCCAGAACGGGATCACCCTGGACGAGTTGGCGAGCGAAGGCATGATGCCGCTGTTGAAGGCGGTCGAGAAGTTCGACTACACCAGAGGGTACAAGTTCAGCACCTATGCGTCGTGGGCGATCATGAAGCACTTCGCCCGAGTGGTGCCGGAGGAGGGCCGGCAGATCAAGGGTCTGGTTTCGTATTCGGATGAGGGATTTGAAGGGCTGATGCCCGAGGCGGCGGAAGTGGATGAGGAGGCGGCTTTTCACCGCAGCCGCGCCGTGCAGCGGGCGCTCGACCAACTCGACGCTCGTGAGAAGAGCATTCTGACCAGCCGCTTCAGCCTGGATCGCAAGGGCGAGCCTATGAGTTTGGCTGAATTGGGCAAGACGCTGGGGGTCTCGAAGGAGCGGGTCCGCCAGATCGAGGCCAAGGCGATGGAGAAGATGCAGGTGCTGCTTGAGGGGGAAGCGGGCCGCGGTTTCGGAAGCGACAGGGCAAATCGTCAAGACGGTTGACCTCCGCGGTATGACGCGGGCCTGCCTATCACATCACTTCAATCAGCGTCCAAGTGCGGCCAGGAGAGCGAAACGGCCAGTATCCGAGCCCTGGCGGCGATAGGAGAAGAAACGGTCGTCGCAGATGGTGCACAGGTCGATGGTCTGGATGTTGGCGTCGGACAGGCCCGCGCCGGTGAGCTGACGGCGGCAGGCGTTCCAGAGGTCGAAACGTCGCGGTTCGGACGAGGCGAACGGGCGCAGGTCGTCGGGAAGCTGCTGAACCAAGTCGTCGCCGACCTGGTAGCAGCACGGACCGGCGGAGGGCCCTACCGCGGCAACCAGATCGGCAGATTGGCAGCCGAATCGCTCGGACATGAGGCCAACCGCGTTGGTCAAAATCCGATCAGCCAAAGCCCGCCATGAGGCGTGGACATTGGCGATCGCGTGCCGGCGCGGGTCGTAGATCAGGACGAGCGGGCAGTCGGCTGAGAGGGTCAGCAGGGGCGTGTATACTTCAGCGGTGACCAAACCGTCGCAGCCGGCGATGGTGTCGCTGCGGCCTTCCGCCCCCCTGCCGACGTTCGCAGCGTCCACACACGCGACCCGGCCACGATGGACCTGCTCGGCGACGGTGAGCTTGCTGAAATCGAGTCCGAGTCTTCGGCAGAGCAGGCGGCGACGCTCGATGGCCCGATCCGCAGCCGGGCCGACATGGTCGGCAAGATTGAACGGATCGTCGCCGTCAAATCGCGTCGTGGTGATCGCGTGGATCAACCGGTCGAATCGCTCGAAGATCGGGAACGTCAGCTGCGTACAGGCCATCTCAAGTCCGCTCCATCTCCAACAGAACCTTGATGCTCCCGGGTCGCTGGGCAAGGGTGAAGGCCTCGACGCCATCCTGGATCGCGAATCGTCGGCTGATCATCGGCTCGACACGAACACATCCTTCTTCGAGAGCTTCGATGGCCGGTGCGAAGGGTCCGCATCGACTGCCGATGATGGTGATCTCGTTGATGACGGTGAGGGCGAGGTTGGGACCGATGTTTCCAGCGAAGGTGCTCTTGAGGATAACGGTTCCTCGCGGCCGGACGAGGTCCTGGGCGACGGCAAGGCCTTCCGGATGGCCGGTGCAATCGACGGCGACGTCGAAAACTTGGCGCGGCGTCGCCTCGTCGATGCGCTGGATTTGAAGTCCGAGTTGCCGGGCGAGATCCTGCTTACTGAGACTACGACCGAAAAGGTGCAGTTCGCCGACCCGAGGGGCGAGCACCTGGGCGACGAGCAGGCCCAGCCGTCCGGGCCCGAGAACGGCGACCTTTTCATTGCCGCTGAAGGCATGCTGGCGCGTGACCTGGAACGCGGCGGCGAGCGGCTCGATGAACACCGCCTGATCGTCGGAGACGCGGTCGGGCAAAACATGGAGGTTGTCGGCGGGAAGAGACAGATACTCAGCGAACGCGCCGTCGCGTCCGGCGATGCCGAGAACGGTCCGGTTGCGGCAGTGGTTGGGAAGGGATCGGCTGCACATGTCACACCGACGGCAGGGGCAGTTGATCTCGCCGACCACTCGCCGTCCGGCCAGCGGTGCGGACCCTTCGACGACGGTTCCGACGAACTCGTGGCCGGGCACACCGCAGAAATCCATGTAGCCTTTGACGATCTCAAGGTCGGTGGCGCAGATGCCGGCCTGAATGACCTTGACGAGGACTTCGCCGGATCCCGGCTGCGGGTCCGGATGGTTGGGATCGAAGCGCAACGTCCCGTCGAAAACGAGGGCCTTCATGCCGGCGCAAGCCCTCCAAAGGCGCTAGTCGTAGCGGATGACGCTGAACACGTCGTAGTCGTTGAGCTTGTCTCGGCCGTGGAGGAAGGCCAGCTCGATGAGCACAGCCACGCCCACGATATCGGCGCCAAGCTCCTTGACCAGGTCACATGAGGCCTTCATGGTCCCGCCGGTGGCGAGCAGGTCGTCGATCATGACCACCCGCTGACCGGGCTTGACCGCATCGGCGTGAATTTCGAGACTGTCGGTGCCGTACTCGAGATCGTAGGTAACGGCGTGTGTTTTGGCCGGGAGCTTTTTGGGTTTGCGGATGGGCACAAACCCGGCTGAGAGGGCCTGGGCGACGGCGATGCCGAAGATGAATCCGCGGGACTCGGCACCCACCACCAGGTCCACGTGCTGGCCTCGGAACCGGTGGGCCAGCAGCTCGACCGCCAAGGCCAGAGCCGCGGCGTCGCCCAACAGGGGCGTGATATCCTTGAAGATGATACCGGGTTTTGGAAAGTCGGGAACGTCGCGAATGAAACCGGCGAGATAATCGCGGCAGCTTTGCATGTCAGCCGAGCTCCTCCTGGACATAGAGTTCGAGTTTTGACAGAGCTTGTCGTTCGAGCTGGCGGACCCGTTCGCGTGTCAGTCCCACCCGCTGTCCGACCTCCTTGAGGGTGAGGGACTTCTCTTCGATCAGGCCGTAGCGGAGTTGGACGATCCGCGCCTCTCGCTCGTCAAGCTGGTCCAAGAGTTCTTTTACAACCTGCCGCTCGGTTTCGTCAAACAATTTCTCTTCGGGGCTGCCGACGCGGGTGTCGACGAGGATTTCGCTGAGGTCCATCTGCTCGTCGCCGAAACCGGCTGTGCCGCCGCTGGAAAGGGCAACGATGGCCTCCTGTACGGCCTTGGCCCGCTTGGCCGGCATCTTGAGGTCCTTGCGGATCTCCTCGGGAATCGCGGGTCGGCCCTTGAGGTGTTCCAGCTCGGACGCCTTCTGTCGCCAGCGTGAGATTTCCTCAGCCATGTAGGCTGGGATGTGTACGGGTTGGCCCGCTCCGATCAGGGCCCGGCGGATAGCCTGCTTGATCCACCAACTGGCGTAGGTGCTGAACCGCGAGCCCTGCTGCGGGTCGTAGCCTTCGACCGCGCGGAGCAGTCCGAGGTTGCCTTCCTCGATGAGGTCCGAGATGGGCACGCCGCGTCCGGAGTAGTTTTTGGCGATGTTGACCACGAGGCGCAGGTTGGCCCGGACCATGCGGTCGCGGGCCTGCCAGGCCAGATCGTTATCGGAATTGCGAAGCTGGGTCGCCAGTTCCTTCTCCTCGTCGGCGGTCAGGAGGGCGGTTTCGTTGATCTGGCGGAGGTAGACTTCCAACCCCTCTTCCGGGGCGAGCATCTTTTTATCCATTCACATGGTCCTATAATCTCGGGTCTTCCAGACTGATGTCCGCTGCTCATGTTGTCTATCGGCAAATGGGAAGGTCGGCGTTATGGTCTGGCCACCGTCATTATGCCCGGAAAGGCGATCGACCGCAAGGGTCGCGACGGTACCGGTCGGGGCGAAACGTAAAGCGGCCGGCGAAAGGGATCCTTCGCCGGCCGCCGATTTTTCCGAATTGTCCATTCCGCTGAAGCCTCAGGGTTTACTAATTCTCCTCGTTCTCCTGGTTTTCCTGCTTCCTCAAGGGAACCTGGACGCGATTGAGGCCGATGAAGCCGCCGCCGGAGTCCAGACCGCCGCGCAGCTCGCGCGGGGCCGGCTCTTCGCGACCGCCGGTATCCTGGCCTTCTTCGCTGGCCCACTCGGCCCGCTTCTTGGACAGCCCGATCTTGCGGTCCTGGGTGTCGACCCGGAGAATCTTGACCTCGATCTCGTCGCCGATCTTGAGTTCTTCCTGCGGGTTCTCGACCTTGTGGTCTGCGATTTCGCTGACGTGCAGGAGCCCTTCGAGGCCCGGTTCGAGCTCGACGAAGACGCCGAAGTTGGTGATCTTGGTGACCACGCCCTTGACGATCTGGCCGGGGATGTAGCGGGACGGCACGGCGTGGAGCCACGGGTCCTCGGTCAACTGCTTAACGCCCAGTGAGAGGCGCATCTTTTCCTTGTCCACGCCGAGCACGACGCACTTGATGCGGTCGTTCTTCTTGACCACTTCGCTGGGATGGGTAACCTTCTTGGTCCAGCTCATGTCCGAGACGTGCAGCAGGCCGTCGATACCTTCTTCCAGTTCGATGAAGGCGCCGTAGGTGGTCAGGTTGCGGACGGTGCCCTCGACCACGGTGTTCGGCGGGTACTTGTCGGCGACCAGTTCCCACGGGTTGGTCTCGACCTGCTTGATGCCCAGCGAGATTTCCTTCTTGTCCTTGTTGACGTCGAGCACAACCACGTCGATGGTGTCGCCAACGTTGACCAGTTCGCTGGGGTGGTTGATCCGCTTGGTCCAGCTCATCTCGCTGATGTGAACCAGGCCTTCCACGCCCGGCTCGATCTTGACGAACGCGCCGTAGGAGGTGATGTTGACCACCTCGCCCTGGACGCGGGAGTTGATCGGATACTTGTCCTCGATTCGCGACCACGGATCCTCGGAGAGCTGCTTGAGACCCAGGGCCACTTTTTCCTTTTCGAGATCGAAGCCGAGGACCATGACCTCGATATCCTGGTCGATCTTGACCATCTCGGTGGGATGGCCGATGCGGTCCCAGCTCATGTCGGTCACGTGCAGCAGGCCGTCCATGCCACCGAGGTCGACGAAGACGCCGAAGTCGGCGATGTTCTTGACCACGCCCTTGCGGATCTGCCCGATCTCGAGTTCGGAGAGCAGCTTGGCCTTGGCCTCGGCCCGCTCTTCTTCGATGAGTCGCCGGCGGGAGATCACGATGTTCCGCTGGGCCGGATCGATCTTGATGATCTTGGCCTCGATGCTCTGGCCGACGTACTCGCCGATGTCCACCGGGCGGCGGATATCGACCTGGCTGGCGGGCAGGAACACGGGCACGCCGATGTCCACCAGCAGGCCCGACTTGATCTTCCGCATGACCTTGCCGGTCACCTGGTCGCCTTCCTTGCAGGTTTCGATGATGCGTTCCCAGCCGCGGATGCGGTCGGCTTTGCGCTTGGAGAGGGCGACCATGCCGGTGTCGTCCTCGACCGTCTCCAGGTAGACCTCGATCTTATCGCCGGGGTCGATCTCGCTGGGTTCCTCGAACTCATGCAGCGGGACGACGCCCTCGCTCTTAAAGCCGATGTCGATGATGACACTGTCCCCAACCACCTCGATGATCCGGCCGGGCAGGATGGTTCCCGGTTTGAAGCTGGTGATGGTCTTGTCCACCGCCTTGTCCAGACCGCTGCCGAAGTCCTGCGTGCCCAGCGCTTCGCTGAGGGCCTTCTCCAGTTCCTCCTCGTTGAGGTCAATGTCTTTGATGATGTTGTGATCGACCATAAATCCTTGCCACCTAAACGTTTAAAAAGGTAAAATGTAACGTCCGCCAGCCACGCGCCGGCGGCCTATTTGCCATCGCTGATACTGCGGCCGCAAGCGGACATACCGCCAGCACGGCCAAAAGTCTTGATAGTATAGCACCCGCCAGGACGTTTGTAAACCGATTATTCAGCGACACTTGATCGTTGATCGTCGTGTGGGAGGCCGTGGCCGTACTGCCGGGATCGCCGGGCGCATCGGCAGTACAGAAACAGGGGCTTGCGTGCACAGGTTTTCCACAATCGCGATCCCAGCATTGATAAAGCCTGACCGGTAGTTATCGGACGAGGTGCAGCGGGAAAACCGGCCGTATCAGGCCTAGGATTACTTAACGTCCGATTAACAAGCGGCCGATAGAACAAATGCCATGTACCCGGACATCGCGGCTGGCGGCTTGCCCGAAAGTCCTGGTGCGGCAGTAACATAGACAAAAGCGCCCATAAGGAGGAGATATGCGGACCGTCGTCCACGTGACCCACGAAGCGGTAGAGAAGATCGGCGGCATCGGCGCGGTGCTGGAGGGATTGCTGACCAGCGCCGCGTACAACAAGGCGGTGGACCGCAGCATCCTGGTCTGCCCGCTTTTCACGACCGAAGGGCCAATGCAGACCCGGCTGGGTCGCGGCGGCGAGGTGCTCTACAGCTCGGTGGACGGCCACATCCGCAACGAGTGGGCTCTGAAATTCCGGAGCGTGGAACTGGAGCACAACGTGGGGATCGTCTACGGCCGGCGGACGTTCGTGAACTTCGACACCGGGCTGCGGGTCAGCCCGGAGGTCATTCTGATCGACCTGTCGCGGGCCGACTCCCGGAAGACCAACGAGTTCAAGGCCAAGCTGTGGGAGGTTTTCGGGATCGACTCGATCCGTTACGAGAACAGCTGGGACTACGAGCAGTGGGTGAAACTCGCCCCGTCGGCCCTGGCGGCGATCGAGGCGGTGGGCGGCGTGCCGCAGGACGGCCATTGCGTGATCACCGCCCACGAGTTCATGGGCATGCCGACCGCGCTGGGCGCGATCGCCAGTTCGCGACCCAACTACCGCACCATGTTCTACGCCCACGAGGTGGCCACGATTCGCAAGATCGTCGAGGACCATCCCGGGCACGACACGATGTTCTACAACGTGCTGCGGGCGGCCCGGCGCGACGACCTGTTCCTCGAGGACGTCTTCGGTCCGCAGGACCACTACTTCAAGCACGCGCTGGTCAGCGCGAGCAAGTACTGCGACAACATTCTGGCGGTCGGCGACTACGTGCTCAAGGAGTTGCGATTCCTGGGTCCGGAGTTCGAGCACGTCGATATCGAGCTGTGCTATAACGGCATTCCGGCCAGCAAGAGCGACATGAAGCAGCGGCTCTTGAGCAAGGCCAAGCTTCAGCGGTATTGCGAAATCCTGCTGGACTACCGGCCGGACTACGTGTTCAGCCACGTCTCGCGTCTGACGGTCAGCAAGGGGCTGTGGCGCGACCTTCGGATTCTCGAACACATCGAGCGGGCCTTCCGCCAGCAGAATAAGAGCGCGATTCTCTACATGCTCTCGACGGAACTGCCGCGGCGTCGGCGCGACGACATTCTGCACATGGAGCGATGGTGGCGGTGGCCGGTGGCGCATCGTGAGACCGCTCCGGACCTCTCGGGCGGCGAAGCGGCGTTGTACGCGGGCATTCAGGAATTCAACGCCAAGGCCCGGAACCTGAAGGTGCTGTTCATCAACCAGTTCGGCTTCGACCAGCAGAGCTGCGGCTTGCGGATGCCAGCGGACATGGAGTTCATCGACATCCGCCGCGGCACCGACCTGGAGTTCGGCCAGTCGGTCTACGAGCCATTCGGCATCGCCATGCTCGAGCCGCTGACCTTCGGCGGGATCTGCGTCGAGAGCAACGTCTGCGGCAATGTCGGCTTCCTGCATGACGTGTCGGGCGACGAGCTGCCGGAAAACGTGATCATCACGGACTACACGGACCTGGACGAACCCGCGGCGGAGATCGAGGAGTTGCTGCGGATCGACCAGACCAAGCGGAACCACGTCGAGCAGCGGGTGGCCCGGCGGATCGCCGAGCAGATCCTCCGCACGCTGCCTCGCGACAACGCCCACATGGAAAAGCTCATCGAGACCGGCTACCAGATGGCCAGTAAGATGAACTGGGACGTGGTCGCCCGCGACTACTTCCTGCCCGCGGTCGACCGCGCGTGCCGCAAGCAGCGTGTGCTCGAGGTGGCGTAAGGAAGGCGGCGGTTTTCCCCTGTGGAGAGTCAGCGGAGATCACGGAGATCATCCGCGCCAAACGCCCAATCGGTTCGTCCGGCGCCGGCGCTTCATCTTCCCCTGAAAATGACGGGCCGCGTTCAGGCTTCGATGTCAATGTGGGCGTTGGCTTCGGCCTGATCGTCGGGATCCTGGCCGTTGCCGTCCTCGGGCATGGCCTGGTGTTTGTGCCGCCCCTGCTGGTGCGATTCCTCCTCGTCGTGGCGGCGAACGCGGGTGCCTTCGGTCTCGAGGGTGTCTTCGACCTGGTGTTCCTGCTGGTCGGAGGCGCTGGCCTGCTCCCTGAGTTCCTCTTTCCGCCGGCGTTCTTCGACGGTCTTCTCTTCGGCCCGCTGCTTCTGGCTGACCGTAGCGGCGACCACTCCGGTCACGAGATTGGCTGGAGGTATTCCGGACATCGGGGGCCTCCCTTGGATCCGGCGACGGATCTATTCCTCGTCAAGCTCCTCCCCACCCGCGGGAATTTCGGTCTCGAATTCTCTTCGGCGATCGAGGAGGTGCTGCTTGAGCCTTTTGACGATGGCCGAGTGCATCTGGCTGACGCGTGATTCGGAGAGGTCGAGGGTCTTGCCGATTTCCTTCATGGTCATTTCTTCGTAGTAGTAGAGGAGGATGATCAGGCGTTCGGTCCGCGAGAGGCCGCGCATGATCAGCTCCTTGACGTCCTTCTTCTGCATTTCGACGACCGGGTCGTCGGAACGGCGGTCTTCGAGGACGTCGATTTCGCGGAGGTCCTTGTGGCTGTCGGCCTCGTTGCGCGGGCGGGAGAGGCTGATGAACGTGGTGCTGGTGGTATCGTTGATGACGCGGTCGAACTCCTCGCGCGAGAGGTTCATCCGCGCGCAGAGTTCCTGGTCGGTGGGCAGGCGGCCGAGTTCGGCCTGAAGGGCCTTGACCGCGTGATCGACGCGGCGCATGCGGTTGCGGACGATCCGCGGGACCCAGTCGCGTTCGCGGAGCTCGTCGAGAATGGCCCCGCAGATCCGCTGGGAACAATAGGTGGAGAACTTGACCCCGCGGTCGAGGTCGAAGGCCTCGATGGCGTCGATCAGGCCGAGAATGCCGGAACTGATCAGGTCATCGAGATCGACCTCGTTGGGCAGTTTGGCCCAGACGCGTTCGGCGTTGTACTTGACCAGGGGGAGGTAGTTCTCGATGAGCCGGTTTCGCAGATCCACGCTGCCGGTGGCGCGATACTCCCGCCAGACCTGGTCGATGTTGGCATCCTTCTCCGCTACGGTCGCCGTCTGTTTCATAAGTCATCCTCCGTGAGACTGTGGGTCTTGCTGTAAAACCAATCCGTGGTTTACTTTTTGCCGCCGTCGGCGGCACTGGCCGGTTTCATGTCGTCCGCGGCCGCTGCGTCCTCCTGTTTGGACTGCATTTCGAGGTATTCGTTGATCGCGATCTGGGCCAGCCATCCGAGGACGGCCCCGAGCACGACGAACAGGATCAAGGCCCACCAAGCCCGGCGGAGAATGGTGGTCATGTCGTTGCCGGCCCAGAGGCCGGCCATGATGGCGGCCGAGAAGGCCAACAACCCCAACGATCCTGACGTCATCCTGACGATCATGCTTCCCTACGCTTCCTTGCGTTACGAGAACAGGCTGGCCACCTTTCGAAAGAACCCGACCTTCTGGGCGGGCACGTTGACGTTGCGGGCGAGCTTGGCGGCCAGGTTCATCAGGCAGTAGCTCGCCTGCGACTTGGGATACTCCAGGACGAACGGGCGGCGTTTTTTGACCGCCTGTACGACCGCGCCATCCTCGACGACGTATCCGGCGTCGTAGAGGGTCAGGTTGAGAAACTTCTTGGCGACCTGGGCGAGCCGCTGCTGGCAGGTACGGGCCTCCAGCCGGCTGGAAACGCGGTTCATGAGGACCGAGATGTGTCCCGAGGCGCCATCCTGAACGGCGGTTTTGATCATGGCGTAGGCGTCGGTAATGGCCGCGGGTTCCGGAGTCGTCACCACCAGGACCAGATCGGCCAGATCGACGAAGGTCATGACATTGCGGTTGATACCCGCTGCGGTATCGAAAATAACGAGGTCAGCCTGGGACTGGAGGTCCGATAACACCTGAACCAGGCGGTGGCGTTCGAACTCGGAGAGGTTGGCCAGTCCAGCCAGCCCGGACCCCCCCACCACGACCTGAAGGCCGCCCGCGACGGTGTGGATGATCTGGTCGAGTTCGACCTCGTTGTGGAGCACGTGGTGGATGTTGTAGCGGCTGTTAACGTTGAGCAGGACATCCACGTTGGCCAGGCCCAGGTCCGCATCCACCAGGATGACCCGCTTGCCGCTGGCGGCCAGACAGATGCCGAGGTTGATCGACGTGACGGTTTTGCCGACGCCCCCCTTGCCCGAGGCGACGGTGATGATCCTGGCCCTGGCGGGCAGGTTTCGCATCATTTCCCTGAGTTTGGCTGCCTGATCGTTAAGCATCCGAATATCTCCGTCAGGTTTGCGCCTGCGGGGTCAAGGGTTCGCCCGAGCCGCCGGGCGATCCGAATTCCGTACACTGGTCGAGAATGAGCTTGGCCAGCCGTTTGCCGCTGCCCAACTCGATGTCGTCCGGGACATTCTGTCCGGTGGTCAGGTAGGAGATTGAGCGGTCGAGCTTGCGGACGACATTCAGGAGCATGCCGACCCCGACCGCCTCGTCGAGCTTGGTGAAGACGACCTTGTGAATACCCAGAGGCGAGAACTGGTTGATGCTCGCCTGGAGGGTGGCGTGGCTGGAGGTGCTCGAGAGCACCAGGTGGACCTCGTCGGGCGAGGCGGCGTCGAGAAACGACTTGAGCTCCTGGAGCTTGATCCGGTCGTTCTGGCTTCGGCCGGCGGTGTCGATGAGGATCAGGTGGTGCTGCTGCTTGAACGACTCGATGGCCGACCGCAGTTCGTCGGGCGAGAGGACCACGCGAAGCGGAATGTTGATGATGTTGGCGTAGGTCCGAAGCTGATCGACGGCGGCGATGCGGTAGGTGTCGATGGTGATCAGGGCGACCGATCTGTTTTCGCGAAGGCGGAAGTTGGCGGCAAGCTTGGCGATGGTGGTGGTTTTGCCGACGCCGGTAGGTCCGACGAAGGCGATGACGCGGGGCTTGCCCGGCTGGCCGGCGGTGATCGGCTCGGGATCGGGGATCATCTTTTCGACGCAACGGGAGATGGCGGCGCGAACCAGTCCCTCGTCGCGAAGCTGCTCGGACGTCAACTCGTCATGGACCTGACGGGCGATGCCGTCGGCGAGTTCCTGAGCAACTTCCTGGTTGACCAGGCCCAGGTACATTGAGAAGAGTTCTTCGGGCACGTTGGGCGTCTGGGACCGCCGCTGCTGGTCCACCAGTTCGCGGACCATCTGCTTGACCGCCTCGATCTCCTGCTTGAGCTGAACGGCGTCGGACGACGCGGCCGGCGGCATGGCCGGAGCGGCGACCGCGGGCGATGCGGGAACGGCCTCGTCGGTCCGCCCGGCCAATACGGTTTTGCGGACGCCGGGCGGCAGGACGTTGACGCCGGCGCCGGCGGTGATCTCGACCACGCGCCGGGCTCCCAGTCCCAGAAGTCCGCCCTTCTTGACCGTACGGGTGTTGAGGATGACCGCGTCGCGTCCCAGTTCGCGCCGCACCTGGGCGAGGGCGTCAGCCATGGAGTCCGCCTGGTAGGTCTTTAGCTTCATGTCGCTGCGCTCACATTCATGGATACCACGCCGTGGGACTTCAACTGCACGTCGCGTACGATCTCATTAAACGCCAAAACGGGTGTATTTGGAAGCGCCGATTCGATTAATCGGCGTAAATGGAGACGAATTTGCGGGGAGCAGAGGAGGATCATCTGCTGGACCGCGGAGTGCTTGTCGACCTCCTCCCGTACGGCGGCGACGATGGCGTTGGTCTGGCTGGGCGGCAGGGTCAGATAGGAGCCGGCGTCGGTGCGTTCGACGTGGGCGTTGACGGTGTCTTCGAGGGCCGGGTCGAGGGTCAGGCAGTTGACGGTGTTGTCACGATCCTGGACCTGAGCGCAGATCGTGCGGGCGAGGGCGTTGCGAACGTACTCTGTGAGGATTTCGAGGTCCTTGGTCTTGTTGCCCCAGTCGCCGAGCGTTTCGAGGATGGTCTGGAGGTCGCGGATCGGGACCCGCTCGCGGAGGAGGTTCTGGAGAACCTTCTGGACGTCGCCGAGCTTCAGGACCGGGCCGACGACCTCCTCGATGACGGCGGGGCATTTCTCCTTGAGGCCGTCGAGCAGCTTGCGGGCCTCGTCGCGGGTCACCAGTTCGCACGCGTGGCGCTTGATGACGTCGGTCAGATGGGTGGCAATGACCGAACTGGCGGGAACGACGGTGTAGTTATTGCGTTCGGCGCGGGCGCGATCGGCTTCAGTGATCCAGACGGCGGGCAGTCCGAAGGCAGGCTCCTGGGTCGGTTCGCCGCCGATCCGTTCGCGGACGGCGCCGGAGTCGATGGCGAGGAACTGGCCGGGGAAGGCTGAGCCGCGGGCGATCTCAACGCCGCGAAGCTTGATCGCGTAGTCGTTGGCGTCGAGCTGCATGTTGTCGCGGATGCGGATGGGCGGGATGATCAGGCCCAGTTCGATGGCCATCTGGCGGCGGATCATGCTGATTCGGTCCAGCAGGTCGCCACCCTGGGACTTGTCGACGAGGCGGATCAGGCCGTAGCCGACTTCCAGCTCCATCGGATCGACGTTCAGGAGCGTCTCGACGGGCTCCTGTCTGGTCTCCGGTTTGGCCTTGGCGACGGCTGCGGCCTGGCGGGCGACTTCCACCTTCTTGGTTCGGGCCAGCAGCCAGGCCAACCCGGCGCAGGAGCCGCCAAGCATGAGCAGCGGGAGTTTGGGCAGCGGGGTGAGGGCGAGCATGCCGAGGAAACCGGCGGCGATGGCCAAGGCCACCGGCTTGGCGGTCAACTGGCCGAGCAGGTCCTCACCAAGGCTGCTGGTGGCGGTCGAACGGGTAACGATCAGGCCGGCGGCGATGGAGATGATGAACGCGGGAATCTGGGTGACCAGGCCGTCGCCGATGGTCAGCTTGGTGAAGGTCTCCATGCACTGGCGGACGTCCCATCCGTACTCGACCATGCCCACGTAGAGGCCGCCGAGAATGTTGACCAGAGTGATGATGATGCCCGCGACGGCGTCGCCGCGGACGAATTTGGAGGCACCGTCCATGGCCCCGTAGAAGTCGGCTTCGCGGGTAATCGCCTCGCGGCGGCGTCTGGCCTCGGGCTCGTCGATCAGGCCGGCGTTCAGGTCGGCGTCGATCGCCATCTGCTTGCCGGGCATGCCGTCCAAGGTAAACCGGGCGGCGACCTCGCTGATGCGGGTGGCGCCTTTAGTGATCACCACGAACTGGATCACGACGAGGATGATGAAGATGATCAATCCAACCGCCAGCGAGCCGCCGGCGACGAAGTTGCCGAAGGCCTGGATCACGTGGCCGGCGGCCGCGGTGGCCTCAGCGGCGCTGCCCGACCGTTCGCCGGCGGTGAGGATCAACCGCGTGCTGGCGGTATTGAGCACCAGGCGAAACAGGGTCATGGCCAGCAGCAGCGAAGGGAACGATGAGAACTCCAGAGGGTGCACGACGTAGATCGTAGTCAACAGGATGACCGCGCCCACCGTGATGTTGGTCGAAAGCAGCACGTCCATCAGGGCCGGAGGAAGTGGGATCAGGATGACCAGCACCAGCGACGTCGCGCCCAGCGGCAGCAGCAGACCGCGGTGCCGGTGCAGCACTCCGATCACCGGGATTTTGTCGAACGCCGCTGTCGCCATGTGTGTCGTCGGTTCCTATCGCCTGTGGTTTACGTAGCCGCCGCCCGGGCCGCAGCCGCCTTGGCCGTCGATCTACCGGAAAGTTCGTAGACATAGGCCAGGATCTCAGCCACCGCCTTGTAGAAGGTGGGCGGGATTTCCTGGCCGACTTCGCACGTCTTGAAGATCGCTTGGGCGAGCGGCTTGCGCTCGACGATCGGCACGCCGTGCTCGATGGCAATTTTGCGTATCCGCTGGGCCACGAAGCCCGCGCCCTTGGCCACCACCTTCGGGGCTGACATGGTGTCCGGATCGTACTTGAGGGCGATGGCCAGTTCCGTCGGGTTGGTCACCACCACGTCGGCCCTGGGCACGGCCATCTGCATCCGCTGCATGGCGAGCTGACGGGCCACGCGACGGCGGCGTTCGCGGACCAGCGGGTCGCCTTCCTGACGCCGCATTTCCTCCTTGACCTCCTGCTTGGTCATCCGCAGGCTCTGCTCGTGGCGGTATTTCTGGTAGATGTAATCGATGATGGCCAGTACCAGAAGGGCCGCCGCCAGCCTCACGCCGAGCGAGTACATCAGGTCGCCCGAGAGGCTGATGATCTGCAGGAAGTCCAAGCTGCTCATGGCCACGATCTGTGGCAGCCACGACTGGATGGTCAGGAACGCCACCGTTCCGATCACCAGCACCTTGAACACGCTGATCAGCAGCCGCATCAGCGACTGCATCGAGAAAATCTTGCCGAAACCGGAGATCGGATCGATCTTCTGGATATCCGGCTTGAGCGGGTGGAAGGTAAAGAGCAGCCCCACCTGCCCGAGGGTGACGATCAGGGCGACAAACAAGAAGGCCAGGCACAGCGGCCCGGCCGTCCAGACCAGGACGTGGGCGGCGAACTCGCCGAAGGTCATCATCGAGTCGATCGACACCAGATCGGGTCCGCGATACCCCAGCAGCAGCTGCATCAGTCCCGCCAGGTCGTGGAGCAGACCGGGCGCGGCGATCTTCAGCGCCGCCATCGCCCCGAGAAGAGCCACCGCCGCGGTCAGGTCCTGCGACTTGGCGACCTGTCCCCGCTCGCGGGCCTGCTGGCGCCGTCGTGGGGTTGGGGCTTCGGTCTTTTCGCCTGCGTCTTCCGGAGGCACTGATTTCTCCTGCCGCTAGAACCCGAACAACCGGTGGACCTTGAGGAACACGTCATCGAACATCCGCATGAATATGTCGATTCCGGCGCCGAGGCTCACCACCGTCAGTAGAAAACCCATCACCGCCCGCAGCGGAAAACCCACGGAAAGGATGTTGAGCTGCGGAACGGTCCGGGCGACAAAGCCCAGGGCCAGAGTGGCCAGGAAAATGGTCACGATCACCGGGGCCGAGACCTGTATGGCCAC
>Ga0123328_1002002_pt1 | contig 19023 bp, 16 predicted proteins | sample BioC12SIPDNA_2_FD_89702 | JGI IMG/M metagenome (GOLD analysis project Ga0123328, IMG submission 89702) | Anaerobic biogas reactor microbial communites from Washington, USA - Biogas_R1_A C12 SIP DNA | ecosystem: Engineered > Bioreactor > Anaerobic > Unclassified | place: Washington, USA...
ACCAGGGCCAGGTCCATGACTTCCTGGTTCGAGCCCGAGGCCAGCAGGCCGAAGCCGGTCTGGCGGACGGCCATCACGTCGCTATGGTCGCCGAAGATGCTGAGGGCGTGGGCGGCCACGGTGCGGGCCGACACGTGGAAGACCGTCGGCGTCAGTTCGCCGGCGATCTTGTACATGTTGGGGATCATCAGCAACAGGCCCTGCGAGGCCGTGAAGGTGGTCGTGAGCGATCCGGTCTGAAGGGCGCCGTGAACGGCTCCGGCGGCGCCACCCTCGCTCTGCATTTCGCAGACCAGCGGCACCGTGCCCCAGATGTTCTTCTGGCCGCGGGCGGACCAGGCGTCGGCGTGTTCGCCCATGGCGCTGGAAGGCGTGATCGGGTAGATCGCGATGACCTCGTTGGTCTTGTGCGCGACGTACGCCGCCGCTTCGTTCCCGTCAATCGTTACCATTTTTCTTTTCATGACTTACACGTCTCCTGAACCGCAGTTAATGGTCCTTCGCCCCACACCTAAAGGCATGCAATGTACCACGTTTGCCACACCTTGGCAACCGCGAAAGATACCGGAAAGATACCGGAAATGGTGGCCCACGGGGAACCTTGGCCCGGGACGCATCCGAACAGGGAGGACTACGGGGTGGCCCCGGCGCTCAGGAGCATCTGGCGGATTTTGTCGTGACGCCGGACGTTCGTCGCGACGCCGAGGGGGCGTTGACCGCCCTTGTCGGCGGCATTGACGTCGGCGCCGGCGCGGATCAGCCGGGCGACGCACTCTTCGCGGCCGAATCGAACGGCCTCGTGAAGGGCGGTGCGACCGTCCTTGTCGGCGGCGCGGACGTCGGCCTTGCGGGCGATCAGCAGCTCGACGACGGGGGTGTGGCCGTGGGTGGCCGCCCAGTACAGCGGCGTGCGGCCCCAGCGGTCGCGAGCGTCGATGGCGGCGCCGCGGTCCAGGAGCATCGCGGCCGTGTCGGCGGCGCCACGCTCGCAGGCCCAGCACAGCGGACGCCAGGAGTTCTTGTGTTTGGCTTCGAGGTCCGCCCCGCGGTCCAGGAGCATCACGGCAACCTTGGTCTGCCCTTCCATGGCTGCGACGTGGATGGGCTGCGCCCCCTCGTCGTTCACCGTGCGGACCCAGTCGGCGTGGTCGCCGAGCATGCGCTCGACCTCCGACGTGTTGCCGCCGTGGACGGCCAGGAAGAACGACTGTTTTTCCTTCGTGTAGCACCCGCCCATACCGAGAGCCATCGCCGCCACCGTCGCCGCCGCCAGGCAGACACGAATGCATCGACCGCTCATGAGGACCCCCTCCAAGAGATGTGCACGCCCCTTGCCGCTGCACTCCAGAGTAGCAGCCCGCACACGGCTGGTCAAGCGCGCCTGGGAGGAGTCCGACGGATCGTCGGGCCGGCCTCTCCCCCTGCCCCCGGCTACTTGCGCTCCTTGGCGTACCAGGTGCGGAGGACCTGCTCGGCGGGTTTGCCGTAGATCACGAATTCCTTGTTCTGGTCGGCCTCGTCTTTCTTGTAGAGCTTGACCTTCCAGTCCCACCAGGAATAGCCACAGAACCACGGTTCGTTCCAGAACACCCGGAAAGCCGCCTCGTAGAAGCGTGCCTGTTCCTCGCCATCGTAAGGCCATTCCCAGTGCGTGAAGTCGCCGGACATGGCCGCCGCCCCTCGGGCGGAGCGACAACCGATCTCGATGAAGAAGATGGGCTTGCCGGTCTTGGCGGCCAGGGCCCGCAGTCCCGTGCGCCATTTCGTCCAGTAGGCCACCTGGGCCTCGACGGACGAATCCGGCTGCTCGGGGTGCCACGAGTAGGCGCTGATCCCAAGTATATCCACGGCGTCCCACCACTGGATGTCCCACAGCTTGTCGAGGACGGCGTTGTAGACCAGCGGGCCGGTATAGATGTCACGCACTTTCCTGATCAGCCCTCGCCAATGCTCCGTGAAGCGTTCGGTCGATTTCATCTCGCAACCGATGCAGAACAGTTCGCAACCCGTTTCCTGGGCGATCCTGGCGTGATGCAGGATGTAGGCGTCGTACGCGGTCCACCAGATCTCCCAGGCGGCGGCGTCGGTCTTGCCGTCAGGCGTCTTGAAGTCAATCGTGCCGCGCCACTGCCCCTTCGGCGCATCGGGTCCCTCGTTGACTACCGGCTTCAGACACACCTTCAACCGGTGCTTGCGCGCGAGCTGGATCGCCCGGCGGATTTCGTCGTCGGAAGGCATCTTCGGGTCGGCCTCACCGTAGACCAGGCGGGGCTCATTCCAGACGGGCAGATGCGCCGCATAGGCAATGGTGGTCCAGTTAACGCCGGTCTCGGCCAGTGCCTTCATCGAGTCTTCCGCCGGCTTGCCCAGGTAGTCGCCACGCACCGAGTTCCAGCCCCAGGTGTATCCCTTGATGAATCCCACGGGCGACTGGATGACCGGATTCGGGGGCTCTGGCTGTTCCACGGGAGCGGGCGACGGGGCTGCCGCCGACAGAGTCGTCACCAGAAGAAGGGACAAGGCGGTCACCCTGAGCATGAGCGGTCCTCCGCAGAGCGAAGCGTAACGGTCGTTTGCTGTGGAAACCGAATGATCCCCACGGGCTTCATGATACCATCGAGGAGGTCCGAGCAATGGCCGCTTGGCCGCAAGAACACATGCCGCGGCGGCGGAGGCACGCAGGGCACACTACGACTGGGCCAGGTCGGCCCGGATGGCCCGGGCGGCCAGCAGGCCGGTGGCCATGGCCCCGTGGAGGTTCCAGCCGCCGGTGGGGCCGGCCACGTCGAGCAGTTCGCCGGCGACATAGAGCCCGCGGACCTTGCGGCTGCGCATGGTGCGCGGCTCCACATCGCCCAGCGCGCCGCCGCCGACGGTGACCATGGCCAGCGGCCAGTCGCCCAGACCGGTGACGCGGATCGGGTGGCCGGTCACGCAGCGGACCACGGCCCGGCGGTCGGCCTGCGTCAGGCGGCTGAGGGTCATGTCCGGTGCGATGCCGAGTGATTGCATGACCTGGGCGGCGACGCGCCGCGGGAGCCACTGGCCCAGGGCCGTCGACAACCGCACGGGGCCATGGCCGCCGCGCGGCACCACGAGACAGGATTCGACGTCGTCGGCCGTGCAACTTGCCGACAGGCTCATGACGATGTTGGCCGGAAGCGTGTCCACGGCAAGGCTCATGTCGAGTGCGGCCGGTCCCGTGAGGCCGAAATGGGCGCACAGCGCGGGCCCCTCCACGGCGTGCCGCGCCAGCCGCAGGCGGACGGCCTCGAAGGTGATGCCCTGCAACGGCCGCAGCAGCGGATCGTCGGCCAGGAGCGGTGTCAGGCCGGGCCGCACGGGCACGAGGCGGTGGCCCAGGTCGGCCAGGAGGCCGAGGCCGGCATCAGTGCCGCCCAGGTGGGGTGCCGCCGGGCCGCCGCACGCCAGCAGGACCGCGGCCGCCGGCAGGTCGCCGTCGTCGGTGCGAACCGCCGCAACGTGCCCATCCTCGACGCGCACGCCGCGGCAGGCGACCCCGGTACGCACGTCGGCCCCGGCCTGCCGGGCGGCCGCAAGCATCGCCTCGACGACGTCTCGCGATCGGCCGCTGGACGGGAACACGCAGCGGCGATCCTCGACGACACTGGGCACGCCGCGCTCGGCGAACCAGCGGCGAAGGGCCTCGGACGGCAATTCGTACATGGCAGGCTTGAGGAATCGCCGGGCGGCGGTCGGCAGCGCCGACAGCATGCCCTCGGGCGAGCGGTCGTTGGTGAAGTTGCACCGTGCGCCGCCGGCGGCGAGCACCTTGCGCGCCGGGCGGTCGCCGCGTTCCAGCACGATCACGGGGCGGCCGAGACCGGCCAGGTGGGCCGCGGCGAACAGCCCGGCGGCGCCGGCCCCGACGATGACGACCGGAGGATGCATGGCGGTGGCGCTCACTTGCGCGGCGCGAAGCGGCTCCAGAAGGACCGCTTGTGGAAGTCCTTATACCATTCGAGCCGCTCGTCCAGGAAACACGCCTGGCGCTGATACGTGACGGAGCCGTCCTTGGCGACTCGCGGCATGAAGTTCCAGAGGTCGCGGCGGTGGCCGTCGGCCCGTTCGGCGTCGGTGGTGATGGTCTCGGCCACGGCCGGCGGGCCCCAGGCCATGCGCACCTCGACGGGCTGCATGCCTTCGACGACCTGGCCCTTGCGGATCACGGCCTGAGTCTCCGCGGGAACGCCGCGCCACGGCTGGTACACGCCGATCTCCTGGCAGTAGAGGATGCGTTTCTCCTCGTCCACCTCGTCGGCCTCCATCTGCCGCAGCACGGAGGCCTGCTCGTCAGTCATGAGGTTCAGGTAGATGTCGCGCATGGACAGCTCGCCCTTCCATTGGGCCGGAACGCGTGCGCATCCCGCCGCAAACGAAAGGCCGAAGACCACCACGGCCGTCAGCATCAGCAACCGTTTCATCGTTGCTCCACAGTCGAATCCAGCGAAGCCGCCTCTTGACCGCCGGCCGTGTCGGCTTCTTCCTGCTGCCTCTTCATGCGCCTCTCGCGGATCAGGATCACCACCACGGCGACGACGACCAGCCCGACGAGCGCAAGACCGCCCAGGACCAGAAGCAACAGGATCAGACCGCTCCACATCGCCATGCCCATGCCCTTGTGCCGCCCTTCCCCGGAAGCGTCGCGCCCGGCCCCACGCCGGCGTCGCCCGTAGCGCGGTCGCCGACGGGCAGCCGACCCAGGCCGACCACGGTCATGGCATTATCGTTGAAGGCGGCCCGCCGGGCAAGGGTGTGCCTGATCTTTCTCCGGCGGCGGGTGCACGCACCGACTGGGGTCGCGGACTTGCGTCGGGTGGCGGGCGCGGATAGCATGGGCCGGGGCCTGGATGGCGCCGCGCCGCCGGGCCGGCCATTCGTATCACAAGCGATGTGCGTCGGGCCGGGCGGGCGCCGGCGACGCGAAAGGACGCGACCTTGCTTCGGATCTCGCACAGACGGCCCCGCCGGGCGGGGCGATTGACGGCGGCCCTGGCCATGGCTCTGGCCGTGGCCGTCTCGGCTCGCGCCGAGGCGCCCGCGACGGCCGACCCCGGCGGACAGGTGGCGCGGTTCGTCGCCGCCGATCCGACCACGTTCGTCGCCCAGGCGCCGCCAGTCCCGGTGGCCCCCAGGGGCATGACCCTCCAGGTGATCGACTACATCGACTGCACGAAGGCCGACGACGGCCACCCGATGCTTCACGACGGCCACAGCCGCGTGACCACGAGCGACGCGGGGACGTACCGGGAGACCGGGGCTGCGCCGAACAGTTGGTTCGCGTACCGGTTTCGCGTGGCGGGTGTCGCACGGCCGCACGTGATCGTCCTGGAGTTTCCCGACGACGCGGACCGGATGACGGCCGTGGCCGTGGCGCAGCCGCCGAACGGCGACAACGAGCAGCCGTCGGCCCGGACGGAGTTCGGTTACCGCACGGGCGATCTGTTGCCGGTGTCGGGCCGGATGGCGGCGCGATGGACGTTGCTGTATCCGACGAGCGACGCGCCGGCGGCGCTGCTGGTGGCCAACTGGCACGCCCGCGGACCGGCGGCGCTGGCCCGGGTCTGGGTCTGCGTGACAGCGGAGGACCGCCTGCCGCCTCGTCGTTCGCGGCCGATGGGCGGGGGGCGCCGGGCCGGGCTGGGGCTGGGCGATCCGCGGAACCTGCACAGCCGGTTCGGCGGCCGCGCGGACAACCTGCTCGGCGCGATGGATTACCTGGGCGTAGACGACGTGGTGTTCGACGCGGCGCGCGGTCAAGCGATCCACTACGACAGCAAGGCCCTCGGCGTACGCAGTTCGCGCACCGACACGCTGATGACGGCGCTGGACGGCGGCGGCAAGGGCGCCGTCGCGGCGTTCTGTCCGGACGTTTCCGGAGGCCGATGGCGGTTGCCGGGCATCGAGGGCGACGCCCTGCGGCTGGAGGACAACAACGTCCGCAACGCCTGGCAGGCGTTCATAACGACCGATTTTCTGGAGCCGTACGGCAGGCGGGCGTCGTTTGTCGGCCTGCTGTGGGGCGGACCGGACCGGACGGCCGCCTTCGACCGCGGCATGGGCGCGGAGTACGGCGAGTTGATCGCGCGGCTCCAGCAGGCGATGGAGCAAACGGTTCGCAACGGGGCGCTGTTCCACATGCTGGGGCGGCCGGGGCCCGACGCGCACCTGTTCAGCCGGCCGGGGTCGGACTGGGCGGTGGTGGCCCGCTGGCAGCGCTCGGGCAAAAGCCCCGACGACGCGCTGTCGGCCCATGCGCTGGCGGCGTGGCGCGACCTCGGCGCCGACGCCGAGGCGATGGGCAGCCAGCGGCGCCTGGTGCCGATGTGGCGGTGCGGGCGCGACGACGGCGCCGCGGCGCGGTTCGGCCGCGGGGCGGTGCCGCGGTACTGGATGCTCGACGACCTGAGCCGCTCGCCGGGCCTCGCGGCGGCCGCCGAAGGGTTGTACCTGAGCGGCCTGTCGCTGGACGGGACGCCCGACCGGCGGGTGATCGGCCTGGCGGCGCCGCACTTCTGGTGGACGTGGGGCGAACTGGCCCCGACGCTGGTCCCTGTCGGGGAGGCGTACTGGGCCCCCCTGGCCGCGGCCCTCGGCGAAGGCATGACGCCCTGGGCGCTCTGGACCGGCGCCGACGGATCGGTCGCCCTGCACGAGGACGACACGCGGCTCGTGATGAACGAGCTGATGCGGATGCCCCTGCGGCGGATGGAGCCGTACGCCGGCGCGCCGGGGTATCCGGTGAGCGTGAGAACGTGTAACACCGGCGACCGGTTCCACGTGCAGATGGCGAACCGCTCGGACGTCGAGGTCGCCGTGACGGTCAGGTGGAGCGCGGGCGGCGGAGACGCTGAGTTGACGGAAGCCGCATACACCCTGCCGCCGTGGAGCGTCAAGGCCGTGGCCATGCCGGGCACGGGGCGCGTGGTCTCGGTGTCGCAGGAGGCCCCCGGCCTGGAGCCGCTGCTTGTGTCGCGGCTGGATCGCTATGCGGCCGACCTGGAAGAGGCGCGGAAAGCGGGCGTGCCCCTGGAGAGCGCCTTCGACGAGGCCCTGAGCCAGGCGCGACAGCTTCGCGACGCACGCTCCTGGCAAGCGCTGGACCGGTTGCTTTGCGAGACCGTCGTCCGCGAACCGGGCCTGCGGCAGCGCGTGGCCACAGACCGACCGCACGCGGACGTGCCGCAGGCGCCTGGCATCGTGACCGACGGGCGGCTGGACGACTGGCCGGCCGATGCGGCCGTGCTGCGGCTGGACGACGCGCAGCGACTCGTCTGCCACCCGGACGTGGCCAACCAGTGGCAGGGCCCGGCGGACCTGTCGGCCGAGGTGCGGCTGGCATGGTCACAGGCCGGACTGCACTACGCTATCGTGGTGACCGACGATCGGCCGACCCAGGACGAGAACGAGGCGGCCACGATGGTCTTCGCGCCGATCGACGCCTGCCGCAACTACACGGGCCGCGCGTTGTCGGCCCGCGCGGTGACCGTGCGTCGCGTCGCCGCCGCCGAACCGCACTGCACGACAGTGCGACAGGGATCCGTGACGGTGCACGAGGGCCTGGTGCCCGCCGAGGCGTTCGGCGACGCCCTTCGCCCGGCTGCCGGACGGACCATCGCCTTCAATGTGCTGGTCTGCGACAGCGACGACCGCGCCGCCCTGCCCCGCCCGTGGCAGAAGTCGGCCGCCATGGCCTGGTCCAACAGCCAGGACGGCTACGACCCCTGGACCGACGCCCAGACCTGCGGCGAAATCACGTTCAAGTGACATGTCTGATGGGACGCGTCTGTGGCGGACCTCACGGCGACCGGGTTGCGGCGTCGCTGAGGGACTTCAGGTAGGCTTCCACCTGGGATCGGTAGCGGGAACTGGTGCGGTCGGCCGAGGGCTGGGCGTTGTCGGACTGGCCGTCGCTCTGGCCGGTGCTGCGGGTAGTTCCGGAGGCAACGTCGCCGCCGGAGGCGTCACCCGACGCCGTGATCTCGGTATCGCTTTGCCGCGTGGTCACCGCCGGATCGCCCGACGGAGGCGTGCCCTGTGCGGCGGCCGCCCGGTCGAACCGGTCGTCGTCCTGCCAGGCCCGCACGAACTGCCGCAACTCGGTTTCGTTCCAGCCCAGTTCTTTCAGAAGGGCCTCATCGACGGTGCCACGGCGAAGCTCCTGGGCCACACGGCGAATCTGCGGGCCTACGGCCCGGAGCAGTTGCGCCTCGCCGGCCGGCCCGTCGCGGCGACCCGACTCGTCAAATGCGGCATGTCGCGCATCGGGCTCCTGGTCCGGGTCGCGCTGAGGCGGCTGCGGCGAGACGCCTTCGGCCGGGTTGCCGACGGGGTTCGGCGGCTGCGAATCGCCGGCGCCGGTGCCGTCGCCGCCAGAGTCGTCGCCCGGCGTCGGGCGGCCCTGGGCCGGATCGTGGCCCGTGCCGGCAGGCTGCTGCGCGGACGACGACGCACCGTCACCCTGTCCGCCGGGCTGGGCCTGCGGTTGCCCTTGCGACTGGCGTGCCGCCCGCTCGAACTGCTCCAGTTGCGACCGCTCGTCGGGCGACAGGCCGGCGGTCTTCCGCTCGGACGACGTGCCGCCGCCGGTGCCTGCCGTGGAGCCGGATTGCTGCTCGGGCGAGTCGCCGCCCGAGCCGCCTTTGCCCGGCGGGTCGATGACGACGCGGATCGGCGCGCTGCGGCCGTGCTGCGGCGACCCCGGCAACCGGTCCGACGCGCTCACCCAGACCAGCGCGTGGTCGCCCTCGGCCAGCCCCATGGCGGCCACCTCCAGGGAGAACTGATCGTCGATGGCGGCGACGGCCTTGCCGTCGGGCACGGCGACGAGGACGGCCTGCCCGGGCGGCGTCGCGGCCTGCGCGGCGTTGACGGCGTCAACGGGATTAGCCTCCTCGGCGGCCCCGGGCTGCACCTTCTGCCAATGAGCCGCCAGGGCGGCCAGACCGACATCGTCGCGCGCCCGGACGTCGAGGGCCACCTTGCCGCCGACCGGCACGTGGACTTCGGTGCCGGCGCGGTCCAGTGCGACCTCGGGCGGCTGGTCGGCCAGGGGCGTCACCTGGTAGCGGACGGCCCCGGCGTTGGTGTGCCGAAGCGTCGAATCGTAGAACTGAATGTGGTAGGTCTGAGCGTCTTCGACGGTGAAGGTGCCGCGGGCTTCGGCAACCTCGCGGCCGGTCTGCATGGACACCCGGTGCGATCCGTCGCCGAAGACCATCTCGGGCCGTTGCGGGGGCTGATTGGTGCGAGCGACGACCTCGACGCGTGTGCCGGGCAGCGCCTCGACGTTGCCCGTGGAGCGCGTTTCGGGCGGCCGGAGCGTGTAGGCCGGGTGGGTCAGCACGGTACGCACGTCCACGATGGCCGGCAGCGGCAACACGCCCACATGGTGGCCCGAGCTGCGCGCGTCGCCGGCGCGGACCTCGAAGTCGAGGTCTTCCATGAGGTTCTCGACCACGGCTTCCCACGTGCCGACATCGACCTCGCGCATGGCGACGGCCTTGTCGGCGATGCCGCCGCGCGTCAGGCCGAGCTCGACGTTGTCGGGCTGCCTGTCGGCCGTGACGGCGATGATGCGGAGACTCGTCCCGGCCATGACGGTGGGCGCATCGGGATCGGTCCTCACGAGGACGATCCGCGTGGAGGTGGGCGGCGGCACATCGGCGCCGAGGGCCCTGTAGAGGCTGGTGCCGAAGTCTCTGCGGCTCATGAGGGCGAAGCCCAAGGTGACGGCCAGCGCGGCCAGCAGCGCGGCCACGGCAACGTGGAGTGGGCGCCGGTTGACGGCCAGATCCACGTCGATCTGGTCGAGGTCGCGGGCGGCCTTGGCTTCGATGGCGGCGCGAACTTCCGGACCGAGGCGGTCGTCGCCGCGGGCCTGGACGCACGTGACCAGGCTGTTGCGGAACTGGTCCTCGGCCTGGCGCTCGATGAGCCGCGCCGCGAACAGGTCGTTCACGCGCCGGAGACTCGGCCACAGGAGAATCAGGACCAGGCCCGCCAGGCCGACCGCGCCCAGGGCCGCCAGCAGCCAGAGCCGCGCGGTGCGGCTGAACTGGAACGACTGGTCGGCGACGATGACCGCCAGGAGGTAGACCAGAACGAAGGCCAGCAGGGCGAGCAGTCCGGTCACGAGGTCGTTGACGCGGACGCGCGCCTTGGTCCGTTCCAGAGCGAGATTGATGAACTCGTCGGGTCGCATACGTCGGGCTCCACAGCCCAGTCTATTGTACTGCTGCCGGCGTCCGGGGCAACCGTAGCCCGGCGGCGGCGCGCGGCGAGCGTAATTCCCTGTCGCCGTAGCAGTTATCGGCGATCCGCGGGCCCGGCCGCCAGTCCGTGGCGCGGCTGGCCCCGGAAAACGCCCCGCAAAATCGCTGGCGACTCATCGCGGCAAGGTTCGCAGGTATTCCACGAGTCGCCATTGCTCGTCGCCGGGCAGCGTGCCGATGAAGGCGGGCATGGTGTCGCGGCCGCGGCGAACGGCGGCGAGAATCGCCGTGTCTTTCAGCCCCCGCAGCGCCGGCGGCGACGGGCGGCGCAGGGCGAACGGTCCGTTGCCGCGCGCCTCGGCGCCGTGGCAGCCGGCGCATTGCGTCAGGAAGATGTCGCGGCCGCGGGAAACCGCCTGAGGATCGCCACGGGCGAACGGGCTGGCGTCGATCAACTGCTGCTGAGCCCGGACGAGCACGGGATCCTTGCCGCGCTGCTCGGCCAGAGCGCGGATGTAGGCATCGAATCGCTCGGCGCGGTCGGGCGGGGGCTGTTGCTGCTTTGCGGCGGCGACGGCGGCCGGGGGCTGCGTCATCAGGGGCGCCAGCGTCGCGACCTGATCGGTCCAGACGGCCTCGCGGAGGTCGCCGAGGGTGTACACGTCATTGCCGCCGCGGGGTCCGTCGAACGGCGAGCGGCCGGCCATGCGGTGGCACTCGGCGCAGGTGTGCGGGCGGACGACGGGCCAGTCGAACCGGTTGTCGGGGCGGCCCATTCTGACCCAGCGGACGTCGCGGTCGTCCTCGCGGGTGCGGCGCCAGAGGCGGTCGGCGGGATCGCGGACGGCCGACTCGTAGACCCAGTCGCTCCGCGAGCCGTCGGTCCGCATCTGGCCCCGCTCGGGGCCGGCCATGCGCATCCGCCGCCACTCCACCAGGACGGCCCGCTGGCCGGTGACCGGCGCCGGACTCGCTGCCGGGCCGGCGGCGTCGCGGCGGTAGATCAACTGGACCATCTCGGCGCCGACGGGGTATCGCCAAGCCTCGGGGTCGGAGGTGTCCACGCGGCCGCCTTCGGGGAGCCGCAGGAACAGCAGCGAGACCGAATTCGGGGCGAAACGGTCGCCGGCGACCCAGCGGCCGGCGGAACGGTAGCTTATCCACGGTTTCTGGGTGACTGACGGAGCGGCGGTCTCGTTCCAGGTGGCCTGGACCGCCTCGGGGTGGCCTTCGAGGAACTGGAAATCGTGAATCAGGACGCGGCGGTCGGCGGAGGCGTCGAGAAACTCGGCCCAGCGGTCGATCATCGGGGCGGCGGGCTTCAAGGAGGCGGCCAGATCGGCGGGATCCCAGACCCAGTAGGTGCAGGGCGACAGGCCGGGCGGCTCGCGGACCGAGAGCGGCAACCCGCCGCGCCCGCACCCGGCGGTCAGCAGGGCGCCGGCGACCACCAGGGTCGAAACGGCCAGACACAGCCACAGGACCGCCCTGCGGCCGGGGAGGTTTCGTTTCTCTTGCGTCACGAGCAGCGGCTCCCTATAATCCCGGGGTTGGTCCGACAACGAGGAGAGTGTACCGTGCGAGCTACTGGCGAACAAGGGGCAACGGGTCGTGCGGCGGCCCGGGCGCGCGTCGCGTGGCTGTGGGCGGCGGTGGGTCTGTCGGCGGTGCTGGCCTGCGGGTGCCAGCCGCGCGCGGCCGGCGATGGGCAGGCTCCCGGCGTCGCCGCGGAGACCGAGAGCGGCCCGAAAGCCTACTGCGACATCACCGTGCTGGCGGCCGACAGCCCCATCGCGGCGATTCTGGAGCCCGACCCCTACGGCAAGGACGAGTTGCGAAGCTTCAGCGGCGACGGGTCGCTGCGCGGCATCATGCGTTACGACATCGCCCTGCTGAAGAAGCTGGCCGAGACGGGCAAAGGCGTCCACCCGGTGCTCCAGAAACACCTGGAAGGGCCGATCGACAGCCTGATGCACCTCAGCGAATCGGCCAGACCTGCCGGGCTGAACCGCGTGTATGTGGAGTTCTCCGTGGGCACGGAAGCCTGTTGCGGCCTCCGGATGGACGGGGCCATGGTCCGCGTGGAGGATGCCGGCGGCATCCGCAAGGCCACCTTCAGCCTGGAGTGGCCATGGGGACAACAGATGATGCTCGAGTTGCCGCCGACGCACGAGGGCGGGCGGTGGACGTGGATTCTGTTCGACCTGAGCAAGGACGAGACGCCACCGGCCGGGTACGAGACGCCGGCGAAATAGGATGGCGCCGGCCACCGTCGGTCGGCCGACGAAAGGACCCGCGATGGGGCAGTGCAAACGTTGCGGCAGGAAACGGTGGTTGCTGAAGTTTCCGTCGCACCTGGATATTCCGGAGATGCGGGCCATGGTCAGCCACTGGCCGTGGCACCGCGTGCAGATTTGTCCCGACTGCGAGCCGACGTTCGATGCGGAGTTCCGCAAGCGGTTGCTCCTGTTGGCACCGGACGCCATGGCCCAGGACGCTGACGTGACCGAGGCGGCATGCCTGCTGTGCGGCACGCAGTCGGCCGAGGCTGTGTACGCGCCGAGCGGCCGGTGGACGGACGCCTCGGGAACGCCCGTGCTGGGCAAGTTCAGCGTTTGCCAGGCGTGCCGCGGCAAACTGCTGAGCGGCCCGACGATCTCGGCTGCGGAGCTTCGCACCGGGAACGATTTCCGCACGTTGCTGCCGATGCTGCCGGAGGCGTCGGGCGACCTGGTGCGGCAGAACGAGGGGTGGCAACTCGGCGACGGCCCGGGGCCACAGGACTCCACCGAGGTGCTCCGCGGTCTGGAGCTCGAGGCGGCGGCCAACACGGCGGCGCTGTTCTGGACCACGGTGCCGCAGGCGGTGGCCGATGCCGACGCGGCGCCGATCCGCGGCGCGATGCTGTGCCCGGAGGGCAAAACGGCCATCCGCACGCACCTGTCGCTGCGGTGGCACGCCGGGCGGCCCGACGCGTCGCCACGGGCGGCCATGAGCCTCTACCGAACCGGCGATCGGTTCACCATTGTCCGTTTCGATCCGCCACAGAAATGACGTGTGCCGCGCGACGCGGCCGGAACCCTGCCTGCCCCGTCGAGGCGTGGCATGCGGCGATTTCCAGACCGTCACAACGCTTTCTCACGCCCGTGCTCGCCTGACGTGCCTGCGGAAGAAGCGAACGGTCTCGGCCTTGGACACGGTGCCGTCGGCCACGCCCAGGGTGAGGCGTTCGAGGCCGTCGTTGTCGGCATCCAGCCGGCGATCGTTGAGCATCAGGAAAACTTCGGCGGCGACCAGGGCGGTCCGCTTGTTACCGTCAACGAACGGATGGTTGCGGCACAGGTGAAAGAGGTAAGCCGCAGCCATGGCGGCGATGGTCCCGTGGAGGTAGCGCCGGTCCATGCGAGCCTGGGGCATGGCCACGGCGGCATCGAGCATGCCGCGATCGCGCAGGAGGTCGCTACCGCCGAACTCGGCGATCACGCGACGGTGAATCGCCGACAGGTGCTCGACCGTCAGGAAGACCGGCGGGCGGCTCATTCGGCAAGTCTCCGCAAGGCGTCGCGCCGCCGACTCACGACACGGCCCAGACACGCGTCGAGCTGCGCGGCGTCCACCGGCCGCGGATCGGCGGGGGTGACGATCAGCGAGGGCCCCTCGACGGTCAACTGAACCCGTCCGCCTTCATCCAGCCCCAGCAGTTCCATCACCGCACGATCCAGCAGGAGCGCGTTGCTGTTGCCGACCTTTCGCAATCGCTTGATCATGTCCCGCCTCCAATGGCATAACAATGTTATACCATCTCCCGCCGAGTGTCAAGCCTCGCGACGGCCGCGGGCGTCAACGTTTTGGGGGCCGTACCGTGGCATGGGCATCTTGCCCCTGCTTCCCCAGAACCTTAATGCACCCGACGGTGGTCACGGCCGTCTGACACGGCCCACGGGCGCCGCCGAGGGGCGGCCGAGGGCGGATCGCTACAGCGATTTCCTCAGCCGGGCGTAGGCCTCGGACCACGGGGCCGGATTCGTCGGCTCGAAGGTCTCCATGGGGAAGCTGCGGCGGACCATGGCGCGGCCGTCGGCCAGCGAGGCCAGTTCGCCCGTGGCGATGGCCTGCATCATGATGTTGCCGATGGCCGTGGCCTCGACCGGGCCGGCCACCACCGGGCGGCCCATCGCGTCGGCCGCAAACTGCATCAGCAGCCGGTTCTGCGTGCCGCCGCCCACGATGTGGACCTTGTCGAACGTGCGGCCGGTGAGTTTCTCCAGCTCGTCGAGACGGCGACGGTAGCCCAGGGCAAGGCATTCCAGGATCACGCGTGCCATGGAACCGACATCGGACGGCACGGCGTAGCCGCCCTTGCGGCACAGGTCGGCGACGGCCGCGGGCATGTCGGCCGGATTGACCAGCGAGGGGTGGTCGATGTCGATCACGGCCTGGAACGGTTTGGCGGCCGCGGCCCGCTGCGCGATGGCGGCGTAGTCCAGGTCGGGCTCGCGCTCGATCCACGTGCGACGGCACTGCTGGAGCGGCCAGAGGCCGGCGAGGTTCTTCATGAAACGGGTGGTGCCGGCGACGCCGCCTTCGTTGGTGAAGTTGGCGGCGCGGGTGGCCTCGTTGATCATCGGCTGCGCGAGCTCGACGCCCATGATGGACCACGTGCCGCACGAGATGCAGGCCCAGTCGGCCCCGTCGGCCGGCACGGCGGCCACGGCCGACCCGGTGTCGTGGTGGGCGACGGCCACCAGTGGAATGGCGCCGCCGCCGGCCACCTCAGGCACAACGTTGCCCAGGACGGTGCCGGCCTCGACCAACTCGGGGAAGATGTGCCGCGGAATGCCCAGCTCGTCGAGCAGGTCGCCGGCCCACGCGCGCGTCCGCGGGTCGATGAGCTGGCTCGTCGAGGCCAGGGTGTACTCGTTGGCCTTGCGACCGGTGAAGCACCATGCCAGCAGGTCGCCGACGAAGAGGACGGCGTCGGCGGCATCGAGCACCCGGGGCGTGCGACGGCGGATGCCGGCCAGTTGGAAAATGCTGTTGAACTGCATGAACTGGATGCCGGTGGCGTCGTAGATGCGCTCGGCGGGAATCTCCTTGAGGATCTCGCCCATGGTGGCGTCGTTGCGGTGGTCACGATAGCAGACCGGCGGCGCCAGGAGCGATCCGTCGGCCGCCAGCAACCCGAAATCGACGCCCCAGGTGTCGATGCCGACGGCGGCCGGCGGGCGGCCGACGGCGTCCTTGAACTTGCCGAAGGCCGTCTGCAACTCGCGCCACAGGCCGTAGACGTCCCAGTACATGGTGCCCTGGATAACGGCCGGCAGGTTCCAGAAGCGGTGGACCTCGCGGATCGTGAGCTTGCCGCCCGTGAGCGTGCCGGCGACGCCGCGCCCGCTTTCGGCGCCGAGATCGTAGGCCAGGTACGTTGCCATGAGCGATTCTCCTTGTATTTGCGGCGCGGCTCAGACGCCCTTGGTGCGACGACGGAACTCGGCGCGGATGGCCTGTGTGATCGGGCCGGGCGTGCCGCCGCCGATCGCGCGGCTGTCCACTTCCACGACGGCGATGACCTCGGCGGCCGTGCCCGTCAGGAAGCACTCGTCGGCCGTGTAGACGTCGTACCGCGTCAGGTCCACTTCGCGGCAGGGGGTGCCCATCGAGCGGCAGATGTCGAGGACCTCGTCCCGGGTGACGCCTTCGAGGATGCCGGCGGCCACGGGCGGCGTCTGGACCTCGCCCCGGCGGACCAGGAAGACGTTGTCGCCGGTGGCTTCGCTGACCAGGCCCACGTGGTTCAGCATCAGGGCCTCGGGCACGCCCGCGTCCACGGCCTCGAGCTTGGCCATGATGTTGTTCAGGTAGTTCAGGCTCTTGATGCGCGGGCTCAGCGCGTTGGGGTGGTTGCGCATGACCGACGACGTGATCAGCCGCAGACCGTGCTCGTACAACTCCTCGGCGTACAGGGCGATGGTATCGACGATCACGATCAGTTGCGGCTCACGGCACGAGGCCGGGCTGATGCCGAGTGAACCGACGCCGCGCGTCACCAGAAGCCGGATGTAGCCGTCCACCAGATCACCGTTGGCGGCGATGGTGTCGTTGACGGCCCTGGCCACGTCGTCGGTCGTCCAGGGCATCGTCAGACGGATCGCCCGGGCCGACTCGAACAGCCGCCGCAGGTGGGCCTCCAGGCGAAACGCCTGGCGATTGTAGATGCGGATGCCCTCGAAGACGCCGTCGCCGTACAGCAGCCCGTGATCGTAGACGTTGACGCAGGCCTGACCGGCCGGCACCAGCTTGCCGTTGACGTACACCACACGTTCCATTACAGCAATCCTTTCCTCTCGTGCTTCAGGGCCAGCCGCGCCGCCGCTTCGGCGTCCACGATGCGTCCGTCCTCCAGGTACAGCACCTGCTGCGCCTCGGGGATGAATCGGTTGTCGTGGGTCACCATCACCACGGTCTTACCGCGGTCGATCGCCAGGCTCCGGAGCATCTCGAACACCTGCCAGCCGGCGCGGGTGTCGAGGTTGCCCGTGGGCTCGTCGGCGAAAACGATCTCCGGATCGTGGACCAGGGCCCGTGCGATGGCGGCCCGCTGGCGCTCGCCGCCGCTGAGGCGGCTCGGCTTGAAGTCCATTCTATCGTTCAGCCCCACCGTGTCCAGCATCCGCGCGGCCCGCTCCCGCGCGTCGCGACGCACGCCCAGCCAGGCCAGCGGCCCGTGACCGATCAGCTCCGGCAGCATGACGTTGCCCAGCACCGTCAGCTCGGGCAACAGGTGGTAGAACTGGAAGACGAATCCGATGCGGCGGTTGCGGACCCGCTGGCGCCAGGCCGACGACTCGGCGAAGGCGTCCTGGCCGTCGTAGAGCACCCGGCCCTCGGTCGGCGCGTCCAGCAGGCTCAGGACATGCAGCAGCGTGCTCTTACCGCAGCCGCTATGCCCGACGATGAGCGTGAACGTGCCCTTGCCGATGCTCAGGTCGATGCCCTTGAGCACAGGCACCTCGATGCGGCCCATGCGGTAGGTGCGGCAGAGGCGCTCGGTTCGCAGGACGGGCTCACTCATAGCGAAGCGCCTCCACCGGCTGGAGCCGCGCGGCACGGTACGCCGCGAACAGGCTGCACGCCGCCGCCAGCGCCACCGCCCCGACGACGATCAGCGTCGTGTAGAGCGGATCGACGTCCGTCGGGATCGTGTCGAAGTAGAAGGTGCGACGGTCGAAGATATCGCGCCCCAGCCACTCGGAGCACTGACGCTCGATGGGGTTGATGTTCCACGTAAAGATCAGCCCCGCCACCAGTCCCAGCAGCGACGCGGTGCCGCTGACGACCACGGCGTAGAGGACGAAGATCTGGGCGACTCCGCCGTTCGACGCCCCGAGGCTCTTAAGGATGCCGATGTCGCGGGTCTTCTCTTTGACGATCATCGAGAGCGTGGCCCCGATGAGGAATCCGGCGATCAGGATGATCAGGCCCATGATCAGGAGCATCACCGTCCGCTGCATCTCGTAGGCGCCGATGATGTTGGCCTGCCGCTCTTCCCAGGTCAGGAAACTCAGGATCGGAGCCATCCGGACAGCCGGGCCGTCGGGGTCCAGCCCCTCGAGTTCGCACCACAGCCGCGGCCACAGGCGGCCCAGGTCGGCGATGGTGTCACTGGCTTTGCCGTAATCGTGCAGGCGGACCAGAATCTGGTGCGCCCGGCCGGGGGCCACCATGCGGCCCTCCTCGTCGGTCACGGCGGCCAGGCCCGAGAGGTCCTGGGCGTCCTTGAAGTTGATGAAGATGTTCTGGCGGTCGAAATCGTAGAGGCGGCTCTTGTAGTGGTCCACGACCATGAAGCGGCGCGTGTTGACCTGGGGCACGCCGGCGAGCTTCTCGATCGACCCGCCCTCGCGGATCGGAAACGTCGTGATCTCCAGGTGCGCCCCGACACTCGACAGCAGGACCGGCTCGGTGCCGAACATCGGCGAGTTAGCCGGCGGGTTGTAGGTGACCATCTCGATGCCGGGAATGCAGCCCGGGTAGACCTTCTCGCCCAGCAGGGTCATCTGCCGCGCGAGGTCCGCGGGCACGTCCAGGCTCGGACGCTCGGCGTTGGTCTGGCGGGTAACGAGGAATTCGCTGAAACGGCTGACCTGGGCCAGTTCCTCGGGCCGCACGCCGTAGATCATGCACTGTTTGCTGACGCGGGCGCGTTCGTAGCCGGGGGCGTTCGGGCGCACGTTGACCAGGCCGTAGGTGAAGATCGTCGGCGTGGCGGCGCGGACGTTCGGATGGCGACGGATGGCCTCGGCGAACTCGTCGTAGTAGCGGAAGCCGCTGATTTCGTAGTCGATGATGACGTCCGAGAGGCCGCCGCGGATGGCCTGGCGCACCTGGGTGACCATGCCGCCCATGAAGGCCATGACGACCACCAGGACGCCGACGCCGAGAAAGACCGCCACCATCGCCACCAGCGTGAGCCAGCGCCGCATGAGATAGCGAAAGCACAGTACCGATCGGTACAAAGCGGTCTCCCTGCCAACGGGGATTCGCGTCCACCACAGGCGTCAACAACCCCTCCCCCTTCCAGGGGGAGGTGCCCCGAGCCTTCAGCGAGGGGCGGTGAGGGTCGAACGCCGGGAACCTTCTCCCCGCGTCACCCGTAGGGGCGGCTCGCGAGCCGCCCTTCATGGCCACGCAAGCGTGGCCATGCCACCCGGCCGGGTGCCATGCCTGCCCCGTCAGGCATGGGAAGCGCTCATGCCCTTCCGCGTGGCTGCGGAGCAGCCACCCTACC